>OLOG01000064.1_pt1 | contig 110011 bp, 114 predicted proteins | sample 1672351 | NCBI WGS metagenome assembly OLOG01 (sample SAMEA3136674, study PRJEB25190) | human gut metagenome | biome: human gut; feature: human-associated habitat; material: faeces | place: Austria | collected 2013 | reverse complement strand
TAACTTGTACATTTTTAAATGATCATTTTTGTACATTCCTATATTAACATTTATAAATGGACAACGAATATCTCTTTCCAATTTTTTTTGATACATTATGTCACTCCCTTTTCTTTGTTTATTATATTTAATCCTCTTTTTTTCTACAAGTTACTATGAAATTTAATAGTTACTTATAAATTTGCTTATATCTTATCAACTCATAGCCACTTTTCTATAATAAGTATAGATTAAAGGAGGAAATAAAAATGAAAGTTAAAGCATACTTACAAATCACAATGTATATTGAGGAAGAAAAGCGACCTGATGCTGCAAAGGTTTATCAAGACTACCGTGAACCTTTCTTAAAAACAATTAAAGGAGCGCTTACTAAAGACCTATTAATTCGTCAAGAAGATGTCCAAGTATTACATGGTTTTGATAGCGTAGAAAACGCTCAAGCATACTTATCAAGTGAATTATTTAAAAATGATGTCTTTGTTGGATTACAACCATTATGGTCAAAAGATCCTGAAGTTAAAATTTATACTGTCGCATAAATCAATAATCACACTACAATGTAGTGTGATTATTTTTAATTTTCTTTACCTAATAATTGTAAGATATCTAAGAAGATATTAACGAAATCTAGATATAATGTAAATGCACCATAAATACTAAGTTTAGTAAGCATTTCATTGTTGGATTGCGCTTGATAATAAAATTGAATTGCTTTTTGCATATCATAAGCCGTAATTCCTGCAAATAACACTAAAGAGATAAGTGGTAATAGTAAGGAACTTATACCTAAATTAAATATCATCGCAATAATACTAAAAATAATATAAACAAATAAACCTGTATAACAGATTGTTCCAATCTTTGTTAGATCTTTTTTTAACACTGTTCCAACAATAACTAATACTCCAAAATAAATAGCTGCTACTAAGAAAGCTAATGTTACTGACATTGCAGTATAACAACTAATAACAATCGAAAAAGTCATTCCGGTAAGAACAGAATAAGCGATATATAAAAACTTCATCGTCGATGCTTTCATTGAAAGTAAGTGTCTAGCAATTCTTACTGCCACAAACAATTGTAAAACAATCGCAATTAAAGGAATTAATCCAGCATCATATACAAATGATGTTCTTTCTAAACCAAATGCTGTTAGAAAAGTAATCGCTACACCTAAAACCATCCATTTAAAAATATTATTAACATAATGTTGGATAGAAATAGATTGATCTTCTACATATTCATAAGTATCATTCATCTTCATTTCCTTCTTTCTTTAAATTTGAAATATATTGTCCAGCAATTGCCCCATCATTAACTGCTGTTACAACTTGTCTTAATGCCTTTTCTCTTACATCTCCCGCAGCAAAGATTCCTTTTACTTTTGTTTCCATATGTTCATCCGTAGGAATATAACCTTGTTCATTTGTGATTTTTAAATCTTCTACAAAGTCAGTAATTGGGTCTAATCCAATAAAAGGAAAAATACCTGTTACCTTTAACTGTTCTTTTTCTAAAGTTTCATTATTTTGAATAACTAATCCAGCAACTTTTTTATTTTCCTGTAATATTTGAAAAGGACTATGCTTTAGATGTACTTTTATTTTATCATCTTTTAAAACTCTATCAACAATAATTTGATCAGCTCTAAAAACATCTCTTCTTACAATCAAATGAACTTGCTTACAAATCGTAGCCAAATATAATGATTCTTCTAATGCTGAATTACCACCACCAATAACCGCTACTTCTTCATCTTTAAAGAAAGGTCCATCACAAACAGCACAATAAGAAATTCCTCTTCCTGTTAGTTCTTCTTCATGCTCAAGATTCATCTTTCTTTCCTTTGTTCCTGACGCTATCAAAACATACTTTGTCTGATAAGTTTCATCTTGACACTTCACTTCTTTATAACTTCCATGATCAATGACCTTTTCTACAATTCCATATGTTTGTTTTCCACCAAAGCTTAATGCTTGTTCATACATTTGGTAAGCCAGCTGTGGTCCGGCGATACACTCTTGACCAGGATAATTTTCAATCTGTGCCGAAACATTCAATTTTCCTCCTGGTGCTCCTTGATCTAATACAAGTACTTCTAAACCAGCCCGACTAGCATATAAACATGCAGCTAATCCAGCAGGTCCAGCACCAATAATAACTAAATCTAACATTGTTCATCCTCCTCTATATAAGGTATAATTTCTTTCATTTGATCAATTAATAAATCTGGATTTAATTGTGCCATCGCGTCATATCCTTTAGGTGCCCACTTTACTCCTATTGTTTTGACACCTGCTCGTTTTCCAGCTTCAATATCGGTTGTATTATCCCCAATATAATAAGCTTTATTAACTTTTAATAATTCCATTGCTTTTAAAATACCTTCAGGATCCGGTTTTTCATGTTTTACACGATCACGACCAATAACGACATCAATGTAATCATCTAAATGAAAGAGTTGAATCCCTACATCTGCCGATTCTTTCATCTTTGTTGTTACGATAGCTAATGGATAACCTTCACTTTTTAAATATTGAAGTGTATCCATCACGGTAGGATAAGGATAAACAAAGTCTTCATGATGAGTTAAATTATATTCTTGATAGCATTGAATTGCTTCATCAACTTTATTTTCCGGTAAATACTTAGAAAAAGTCTTTCTTAATGAAGGACCTAAAAATGATAATATTTCTTCTTCACTTAAAGTATAATCAGGCATCATTTTAGCGAATACACGAATAAAAGATTCTCTAATTAATTCATCTGTATATAATAATGTTCCGTCTAAATCAAATATAACTGCTGGTTTCATATAATCTCCTTTTTTGTAGTATATCATAACTTATAAATGATGAAAAACATTATGCTTGGTCTCGATAATCATGAATGACATATTCATCTTGCATTAATAATCGATCTTGTTTTTTATGTCTTATCATTTTATATATAATGGAAAACAAGAAAAATAAACTGATAAGACACAACCATAATTGATAACTTTGTTGGTAGTGATAATATATGTACCCTAGTAAACAAGTTACAACTAAAGATATCAACAAATAATAAAACGGCAAGGGTTTTAAAATCAACTTTGATTTTTTTAATAACATATAAAGTGTTTCTTCATCCCATAGTTCAACATGAATATTTTTGGCTAGTTCTTTAGCTGCCGGCGTAAATACATAATTTGTAAAAACAACAGGGACATCACATTGATAATAATCACATCCACTTTTGGCTTCTTGTACTGCTTTAATGCCAACCGGTTTAAGATATCTTTTACATTGAATTGCATATGTTACCTGTTTTTTACAGGCAAAAACATCTATACCGTAATCTCCTTGACTTTGACTGACTTTAACATGTTTAAACCCATTTTTTTCTAGGAGCCTTTTAGTAAAATACTCAAACTCATGACCGTCCATATGATGTATTTTATTTAAATCATATTGATTAAAAAAGATATTTTTAATCACTGTAAAAAAACAAGAAATGATTAATTTCATCATACGAAAAGGCAACAATAAAATTGTATATAAAATATATTTCATACTTGCTCCTTAATAAAAGGTTGCTTATGCAACCTTTGCTTTGACTCCATATTTTTTACACCAAAGAAAACCAATTACACCAATTACAATAAATACGATTGATGTTAACTGCGCCATCTTTAATCCCATAAAGAATAAACTATCTGTTCTTAATGATTCTACAAAAAAGCGAATCACCCCATACCAAATAAAGTAACTAAAAAATTGTTCTCCCTGCTTAGTTTGAAACTTTCTAATCACAAAATAAATCAATAAAAAACCAATCACATTTAACACAGATTCATATAAAAAAGTAGGATGATGGTAAACACCATCAATACACATATTAGAAATAATAAAATGAGGTAAATGTAATGATTTTAAAAATGCTAAACTTACACTTGATCCATAGGCTTCTTGATTAAAGAAATTACCCCATCTGCCACAAGCTTGAGCAATCAATACTCCTGGCATAATCGCATCGCCGGCAAGTAAAAAAGGAATCTCATGCTTTTTAAAATACCAGTAACTAAATATCAAGCCCGCGATAATTCCACCTTGAATAGCAAGACCCCCTTGGTTAATTTGAAATATTAATGATAAATCTTGGGCATAGATTTCATTCCACATAAAGATGACATACCAAATTCTAGCACCAATAATTCCTGTAATAAGAACACCAAAGAAATAATCAGATAGGATATCTTTATGATATCCCATCTTTTTAAAATGATGTTGTCCAAGTCCATAAGCAATAAAAGCACCTATTAAAATACAAACAGCATACATTTGAATAGTCCATGAACCTAGTTGTAAGAATGTTTTAGGATTAGGAAAAAATTTCATAATTACTCCTTACTATTTTTATCAATATTCTTTAAAATACGATCAACAAATTCTTTACTTGAATCAATACCATTATCACGTAAGCGCATATTCATTACTGCTGTTTCAATAATAACAGCCATGCTACGTCCACTTGATACAGGAACAACAACCTTAGGAATCTTAACACCTAAAATATCTTCTACTGCCTCGTTTTCTTCAACCCCTACACGTGTATATTCACGAGAAGGAACCCAACGATCTAATTGAATAATTAAATCTACATTATCTCTTTCTAAGACAGAACTAATACCAAACATCTTAGAAACATCAATAACACCAATACCACGAATTTCTAATAAACTCTTTAATACTTCTGGCGCTTTACCTACAATACGTTGACCAATTAAATATAATTCAACAGCATCATCAGCAATCAATAAATGTCCTCTTTTAACTAATTCTAAGGCAATTTCTGATTTACCAATACCACTATCTCCCTTGATAATAACACCTTTACCATAAATATTTAAGAATACTCCATGCATTAATGTTTCTTTAGCTAATTGTTCTTCTAATTCATTAATTAAATTATTTGATACTCTACCTGTAGGAAGTTGTGAAATAAAGATTGGAAAGTTCTTAGCAGCAGCAATATCTTTTAAAATTGCTGGACATTCTAATCCTTTACAAATAACAATGCATGGTACTAAATCATTTATTAAGGCAGGGAAAATTTCTTTTTGACGTTCGTCACTCATTTCATTAATGAATGCTATTTCCTTTTCTCCAAAGATAATAATACGTCTAAAATCACTATGTTTAAAGAAACCTGCTAATTCAAAACCTGGTCGATTGACTTCACTTACAAGAACTAATCTTTCTAGTGATTCTTCATTTCCAGTAATTTGTACATAATCTTCACTTTTATTAAATAATCTTTTTACTGTTGTTGACTTCATATTTTCCCCTCCTACAACATTTTCTTTAAGAATTGTCCGGTATAACTATCCTTGCATTGAGCGACTTTTTCCGGTGTTCCTGTAACCACAACAGTTCCACCACCATCTCCACCTTCAGGACCTAAATCAATGATATAATCCGCAACCTTGATCATATCTAAGTTATGTTCAATCATAATAATCGTATCCCCTTGATCAACAATTCTTTGTAAAACACTAATTAAACGATTGACATCATCACTATGTAATCCTGTTGTTGGTTCATCAAGAATATAGACTGTTTTACCAGTTGCCTTCTTTTGTAATTCACTAGCTAACTTAACACGTTGTGCTTCTCCCCCGGAAAGAGTTGTTGCACTTTGTCCTAATTTAACATAGCCTAATCCCACATCATAAAGTGTTTGTAATTTATTTTTTATTTTAGGTAAGTTTTCAAAGAATGATACAGCATCTTCAACTGTCATTTCTAGTACATCATAAATATTTTTATCTTTATATGTGACTTGTAACGTTTCTTCATTATAACGTTTTCCTTCACATTGTTCACAAGGCACATACACATCAGGTAAAAAATGCATTGAAATCTTTTTAACACCATCACCTTGACATGCTTCACAACGTCCTCCCTTGACATTAAATGAAAAACGCCCTTTATCATATCCTCTCATCTTAGCTTCATTAGTTTTAGCGAATAAATCACGAATATCATCAAAAACACCGGTATAAGTTACCGGATTAGAACGTGGTGTTCTTCCTATTGGATCTTGTGATACTTCAATCACTTTATCAATATTTTCAAATCCTTTAATTTCACGATACTTACCTGGTTTTTCTTTTGAATGATAAACATGTTTCATTAAAGCTTTACCAAGAATTTCATTCACTAATGTTGATTTTCCACTTCCAGATACTCCGGTTACCACATTAAAACATCCTAGTGGAAACTTCACATTAATTTTCTTTAAGTTATTTTCTTGAGCCCCTTTAATTTCAATAAACTTACCATTACCTTTTCTTCTTTTTTGAGGCACTTCTATTTTCTTTGCCCTTGATAAATATTGTCCTGTAATAGACTCCTTGCAAGCCATAACTTCTTGAGGGGTTCCTGCCACAATGACATTTCCCCCATGAACTCCAGCTCCAGGACCAATATCAACAATAAAATCACTTTCTCTCATTGTATCTTCATCATGTTCTACAACTAAAACGCTATTTCCTAAATCACGAATATCCTTTAATGATTGAATAAGTTTATCATTATCACGTTGATGTAAACCAATCGAAGGTTCATCTAAAACATAGAGAACACCCGATAAACGTGTTCCAATTTGAGTAGCTAGACGAATACGCTGTGCTTCACCACCTGATAAACCACCAGCTCTTCTAGCAAGGGTAAGATAACCCAACCCGACATTATTTAAGAATTCTAAACGATCTTTAATCTCTTTAATAACTAAACGTGCAATATTTAATTGATAATCTGTTAATTGTAGATTTTTAATAAATTCTAAAGCTTGTTCAATTGACATTTCGGTAAATTCAGCGATATTTAAACCACCTACTCTTACAGATAAGACTTGATCATTTAATCTTCTTCCTTTACATGTAGGACATACATGTTCTGCCATAAATGAAGCATACCATTCTTTAGACCAGCTTGATGTTGTTTCTTCATAACGTCTTTCAATAAGCGTTTTAACACCTTCAATGAACTTCGTTGTTTTACTTACATTACCACTACTTGATACAATTTCATAAGTAATAGGTGTTGAAGATCCATATAAAATATAATGCATTTCCTTTTTAGTAAAATCTTTTAATGGTTTATCAAGATCAATATGATATGTACGACATAACACTAAGAAACGTTGCCATTCAATACGATCTGTTCCTACTGATGTTTTAAAATAACGAATTCCACCTTGATTAATAGATAAATTCATATCTGGAATTAATAAATCAATATCGACTTCATTTTTAACTCCTAATCCTCGACAATCAGGACAAGCCCCTAAAGGATTATTAAAAGAAAATAATCTTGGTTCTAATTTAGGAACTGAAAAACCACAAATAGGACAAGCTAAATGTTCACTAAATAATTCTTCTTTTTTCTTAGTAAGGTTAGAAACAATGACTTCTCCACCCGTCAGTTTTAATCCTACTTCTAAAGAATCTATTAAACGACTACGATAACCTTCTTTTTTTATAATACGATCAATGACAACATCAATATTATGTTTTTTATTTTTATCTAGTTCGATTTTTTCATCTAATAGGCGCATCTCACCATCAACAATGACACGTAAGTACCCCTCTTTTAATAAATCATCAAAATAGTCTTTAAATGTTCCCTTTTGATTTTTAACCACTCTTGCTAGAATTTGTAATTTATCACCATCATCATAATGATCTATGATATCTGCCATTTGTTTAATTGTTTGACTTTCAATCACCGTACCATGAGTTGGACAATACGCTTTCCCTACACGAGCATATAATAAACGTAAATAATCATAAATTTCCGTTACTGTTCCTACAGTAGAACGAGGATTATTAGAAGTCGTTTTTTGGTCAATCGCAATTGCGGGCGATAATCCTTCTAATACATCCACATCTGGTTTTTCCATATTTCCTAGAAATTGTCTCGCATAAGCAGATAAGGATTCTACATAACGTCTTTGTCCTTCTGCATAAATCGTATCAAAAGCGAGAGAAGTCTTTCCTGAACCTGATAATCCAGTCATAATGACTAACTTATTTTTAGGAATCTCTAAACTAATATTCTTTAAATTATTTTCTCTAGCACCTTTAATAATTAATTTATCTTCCATTTAACTTCTCCTTTATTAAATGCATTATATCAAATTTATCGTGTCCTTTCATTTGTAATTCATAAGCCCAATCTAATAATACTTTAAACTGAGAACCTTGAATACCTAAAGGTAATAAATCTTTTCCTGTAATGACTGGTTTTAAAGCTTCTTTTCCTAAACGACTTGTTTTATCTTCAATAAAATCATCCAGTAATTTAATTGTCTCTGGTCGATTATCATATCTACCTAATTTATCACATTTTGAAATCAAGACTAAATCTTCTAAAGGCATAATCCCATCAATGCCCTTTAATAGTTGATAAAAACGAAAATCACGACTATGATTCCTTGCCATATTCATTAAATGCATATGATAATAAATCATAGTTCTAACATATTGATTTAATCTTTGATTTTGTAAAATACCAGCAAAGTGTTCATTAAAGACTTGGACGCCACTTTCATTATGTCCTGGTGCTCTACCATCAGAAGTCGTAACAAGTGGTTTACCAATATCATGTAATAAAGCACCCCACATAAAGCCTAAAGGATAACTCGTATGATGTTTACATAAAGCTGCTAAGTCTACAACTAATAATGTATGCGACATCACATCATCTTCAGGATGATAGTCTAATCTTTGGTGACAATCTTTTAAAACCATCAATGGTTTAAATAAACCATTGATTTTTAATAAGAATTTTAACCCGATTGATGGTTTGTTACTCATTAATAGTTTGTTATATTCACTTACAATACGCTCATGACTCAAATGTTGTAATGCTCCTGCTTGAATCATTTTTTTACATAATTGTTGAGTTTGAATATCAACAGTCATTTCTAATCTTGAAGCAAACTGAGCCGCTCTTAAAATACGTAAAGGATCTTCTTGAAAAGACTTTTCATCAATCATTTTAATAACATGATGATTTAAATCTTCAATCCCACCAAAAAAATCATAAATATGATGTGTTTGATAATCATACATCAAACTATTCATCGTAAAATCTCTTCGTCTACAAGCCTCTTTTAAATCCATATCTGGATTAAGAGAAACTTGAAAATCTCGATGTGTATGTCCTGTTTTTACTTCTAACCTTGGTAAAGCAAAATCAAAACGAGGTAAAGTATCTAGTTTGACGATACCAAACGATTTACCTACAGTACGAACATGTCCATATTGAGATAAAATTTTAATCAAGTCATCAATTGGTAAATGATAAATTTCAATATCTATATCATGAGGATTTGTTTTATTAAAAAGGATTAAATCTCTTATCGCACCACCAACAATATAAAGTTTAGCATGATGTTTAACTAAATCATCCAGTACTTTCTTTTCAAATGCATCAAATTGAAAACTATTTTTCACCTTGTAACTCCAACATCATATCTCTTAATTCCATTGCTCTTTCAAAGTCTAATTCTTTTGCTGCTGCTTTCATTTGTTTTTCAAGTTCAGCAATCACTTTCTTTTTATCTTGAGCTTTGGCTTTCTTACCTTTTTTAACTAAACTACTTGCATTATCAATAACTTCTTGACCATGAATTGCTTCATGAATTTCCTTATGAATAGTTTGTGGAATAATATGATGCTCTTTATTATACGCTTCTTGGATTTGGCGACGACGATTCGTTTCATCAATCGCATACTGCATTGATTCAGTTATTTTATCACCATACATAATAACCTTACCATGACTATTTCTGGCTGCACGTCCAATTGTTTGAATTAATGAACGATTTGATCTTAAGAAACCTTCCTTATCAGCATCTAAAATACATACCAGTGATACTTCTGGTAAGTCTAGCCCTTCTCTTAATAAGTTAATTCCTACTAAGACATCATATTTACCTAAACGTAAATCTCTTAAAATTTCTGTTCTTTCTAATGTCTTTGTATCTGAATGTAAGTACGCTACTTTTAATCCTAATTCTTTTAGATAGGCACTTAAATCTTCAGCCATTCTCTTTGTAAGCGTCGTGATCAGCACTCTTTCATTAACTTCCATGCGTTGATGGATTTCATCAATGATATCATCTACTTGTCCTTCAATTGGTCTGACTTCAATTAAAGGATCTAATAAACCTGTTGGTCTAATAATTTGTTCAACAACATGATGATTCACTTTTTCTAATTCATAATCACCGGGTGTTGCTGAAACATAAATAGCCTGATGAATCAATGATTCAAATTCTTCAAAATATAATGGACGATTATCTAAGGCACTAGGTAAACGAAATCCATACTCTACTAATGTTTCTTTACGACTACGATCGCCATTATACATTCCTCTTACTTGAGGTAACATGACATGACTTTCATCCACAACTAATAAAAAGTCATCAGGGAAATAATCAATCAATGTATAAGGTCTTTGTCCTGCTTTTCTACCATCAATATGACGAGAATAGTTTTCAATTCCTGGACACATTCCCACTTCTCTTAGCATTTCTACATCATGACGCGTTCTTTGTTCAAGGCGTTCATATTCAAGAAGTTTCGATTCAGCTTTAAATTCTTTTAAACGTTCTTCTAATTCTGTACTAATCGTATCACATGCCTTTAACATTTGTTCTTTTTTGGTTACATAGCCATAGGCCGGATAAATAGTATAAGTATTGTAACTGCCAAGGACATGACCAGTTAACGGATCAACCTCACAAATACGTTCTACAGTATCACCAAATAATTCTATTCTAATCAAATAAGACTCTGTATGTCCTGGAACAATTTCAATCACATCACCACGAACTCTAAAAGTTCCTTTACTTTGTTCAATATCATTTCTTTGATACTGACGATCTACTAAAAAGGTTAATAATTCCCTGCGATCTATTTCTTGATCCACTCTTAATGAAAAAATCATTTCTTTATATTGTTCGGGGTTTCCTAGTCCATAAATAGAAGCCACCGAAGCCACAACAATGACATCTTTTCTTTCAATTAAAGAATTCATTGCTGCACTTCTTAGCATTTCTATTTCATAGTTTGTTTTAGCATTTTTATCAATATATAAATCACGTCCAGGAATATAGGCTTCCGGTTGATAAAAATCAAAGTTAGAAACAAAATACTCTACTCTATTTTCAGGAAAGAATTCTTTTAATTCCGAATATAATTGTCCAGCTAATGTTTTATTGTGTGCTAAAACCAAAGTTGGTTTATTCACTCTGGCAATCACATTAGAAACAGTAAACGTTTTCCCCGTTCCTGTTCCCCCAAGTAAAACTTGTTCTTTTTTTCCAGCTTCAATTCCCGCTACTAATTCTTCTATTGCTTCTGGTTGATCTCCCATGGGTTGATAATCAGATACCAGTTTAAATTTTTCCATAGGCTTTCCTCCTATTGCATTTCTTGTAGTAAACGTGCATATTGTTGATCATGGCTTTGATCTTGAATATAGATCATTACTCTCGCAATCAACATTAACTTATCATCTTCGCTATATGTGCCATCTTCAGTTAAGTTGTTATCTTTTTCAAATTGTTGTAAAGCACTCATAGATGCTTGAGAAAAATAACCATCTTCACGATCGACTTGATATCCTAAAATCTTTAACATCTTTTGCATTGATTTAACAGATGAACTCACTTGATCTACTTGTAATGGTGTTTTTATTTTCTTAATTGTAATATTAGATAAACTTGCATTATCTACTTTAATATCGGGTGTTAATCCTTTACCATGGATACATTTACCATTAGGTAACATCCATTTAGCATAAGTATATTTCAATACTGATCCATCAGATAAAGTTAATTGTGTTTGGGCTGTTCCTTTACCATAAGTCTTTGTTCCAATGAGCTTATATCCTAATTGATTTTGTAAAGTTCCTGCTGTTAATTCTGAAGCACTGGCTGTATTTTCATTAACTAAAATATAACCGTAATCAAAATGATAATAATGATCTGTCTTAGCATAGTACTTTTTAGTCGCACTATTCTTTTCTTTCATTTGATAAATACATTTATCACTTGGTAAAAATAAATCTAAAATATTTACTGCTGCATTTAAATAACCTCCACCATTATCTCTTAAATCAATAACTAATGATGTAATGTTTTTCTCTTTAAATTGTTTAAGGGCTTCTTCAACTTGATTAGCCGTATCAGTACCAAAGGTACTCATTTGAATATAACCAAAAGATTTACCACCTTGATTACGGATTTCATAACTTACAGAAGTATCCACAGCTTTTCTTGTCAATGTCTTAGTAAACTGTTCTTTACCCCTTAATATTCCTAATTCTACAGTAGTGTCCGGTTTACCTCGTACATATTCTTTCACCTTATCAGTATCTAAACCAGCTAAAGGATGTCCATTAGCACTTACTAAAATATCTCCTGTTTTTAAATCTTGTTCACTGGCTGGTGAATGATCGTAGACTTTAGTAATCATCGCTCCTGCTGAAACCATTGTATAACCTACACCTATTCCTTGGTAGTTACCACCAACACTTTCATTAAATTGTGAAGCTTCATCGCTGGTAAAGTAACTAGAATGGATATCACCTAAGCCATCAACAAAACCTTTTAAACCATCTGTTTCTATATCTACCTTTTCTCCACTGGCATTCACCCAGTTGTTTTTCATTGTTGAATAAACTTCTTCAACAACCCCTTTTTTATTGGTTGAATGAACAACATTTGTCTTTTTAGAAAAATAGCCGGCTACAAAACCTAACGCTAAAGAAATAACAATAACAATTATAATTAACGTTTCTTTTACAAAACGTTTATCTTTCTTTTTTTCGACCTTCTTTGGTGGTCTAATAAAATCATCCATCGAATCACCTCGCCTTTTATTTTAACATAATTACAATTAAAATACTTTGCTTGATACACATTTTATTATAACCAACTTGAACTTAAACAAAAAAGAAATCTTGAAAAGATTTCCTTTAAGATAACTTCTTATATAAGTGATTACCAATAGATTGAATAATTTGTACAAAGATAATTAAAATAATACTTGCGGCAATAAGATAAGGTATTTGATAAGCCTGATAACCATAACGAATAGCAATATCACCAATTCCTCCGGCACCTAAAGCACCACCCATTGCACTATAGCCTACAATACTAATCATGGTAAGGGTAATGCCTGATAAAATACCTGGTAAGGCTTCTTTTAAGTAAACTCTGATAATAATTTGAAAATCACTTGCGCCAAATGATCTCGCCGCTTCCACTAAACCAATATCAACACTTCTTAAGGCACTTTCAATGACTCTAGCAACAAAAGGAATCGCTGAAATAGTAAGTGGTACTAAAGCTGCTGTGGTCCCAATGGCCTTACCTGCAATTAATCTCGTAAGTGGAATCACAATAACCATCAAGATCACAAATGGGAAGCTTCTAAAAACATTAACAATGACATCTAAAATATGATAAACAACTTTATTCGGTTTTAATCCTTCCGGTGCTGTTAATGTTAAAACGATAGCCGGAATAAAACCTAAAATCACTGCAAAGAACGTTGAACCTAAAACCATATATAATGTTTCATATGTGGCTTGTATTAATACTTCACTCATCCTATTTCCTCCCATCCAATTTGATGATCATTTAAATATTGTTGTACTGCTGGATAATCAGCTAATTCAACATTAATAATTAAACTTCCTAACATTGAACCTCTAAAGTTTTCTAATTTACCTTGGCAAATATCAAAATCAATATTCAAAGTTCTCGCTAAATCAGTAATCGTATGTGATTTAGCATTATTATTAGTAAAGAATAATTTAATATTCTTTCCTGTAGTAGGTAAAATTTCTATATCATCACCGATAAATTTTTGTATTTCTTTATCAGGCCCTACAAATAAATCTTCAGGTTTTCCTACTGATAAAACATGTCCATCCTTTAAAAAAGCCACTTTATTACAAATTTGTTTAATGACTTCCATTTGATGGGTTACTACAACAATAGTAATATCCAATTCTTTATTGATTTTTTGTAGTAAGTTAAGAATATCTCTTGTAATTTGTGGATCTAAAGCTGATGTTGCTTCATCACATAGAAGAATCTTAGGATTTAAGACTAACGCTCTGGCAATAGCGACTCTTTGTTTTTGACCTCCACTTAATTGACGAGGATATGCTTGGCTTTTATCCTCTAAACCTACTAACTTTAATAATTCATCTATTCTTTTTTTATTTTCTTCACTTTTAGGGTTTTGTTTCCAAAACTTTAATGGTAAAGCAATATTATCATAAACATTTAAACGATTTAATAAGTTAAAGTTTTGGAAAATCATTCCCATTTCTTTTTGAATATAACTTAACTCTTTTTTGTTTAATGATGATATGGGCTGATGATCTACAATGACTTCTCCTTTTTGAAAGGTTTCTAAACCATTGAGACAACGTAATAATGTTGATTTACCTGCACCACTTTGGCCAATAATACCAAAGATATCACCCTTATCAATGTTAAAAGAAATATCATTAAGCACTTCTAATTGTTCATAACTTTTATATAAATTCTTTATTTCTATCATTTTATATGTTCCTTTCAAATTGTAAACATCAGCCCTTATCATTAATCAGTAAATACGTCTTTTACAGAACCTTTATATTTTTTAATATATTCTTTGACTGCATCTGATTGTAATGCTTTCTTTAATGCTTTTGTTTTGGCAGATTTTTCATTTCCTTCTTTAACCACTAAATAATTAATATATGGTTTAGCTTCTTGATCAGTGAAATCTTCAGCTACTAAGACATTTGCTTTATCTCCTAAGTTATGCTCTAAAGCATAGTTACCATTAATAACCGCTACATCTACATCTGGTAAGTTATTAGGTAAATTAGCTGCTTCTAATTCTTTAAATTGATAATTGTGTGGATTTGAAGTAATGCTTTGTAAGTTATAATTTTTATCATTGTTTAACTTAATTAAACCTTGTTTTTGTAGTAAAGCTAAAGCTCTTGATTCATTAGAAGTATCGTTTGGAATAGCAACAGAAGCTCCATCTTTAATATCATCTAATGATTTAATATCTTGAGAATAAATTCCCATTGCTTCATAATGAATTCCTGCTACCGCTTTTAAATGTAAACCTCTTTGTTTATTTTGAGCTTGTAAATAAGATAAAGTTTGGAAATAGTTTGCATCTAAATCTCCATCTTCTAAAGAAGTATTTGGTTTAACATAATCAGTAAATTCTACTACTTTTAATTTATACCCTTTATCTTTTAATTCATCCTTTACCACATCATTGAGTATTTGTGCATGTGGTATTGCTGTTGCTCCTACTTTAATTGTTTTATCATCATTTGATGACCCATTAGCGCATCCTGCAAGTGTTAATGCAAATGCTGCTGATAATAATAATTTTAATCCTTTTTTCATTTTTATTTTCCCCCTCGTTTATTTTCAACACAACAAACAAAAAAACTCATCCTTATCTAAAGGACGAGTTATACCCCGTGTTACCACCTTAATTTAAAATAATTTCACAATTATTTCCTCATCGAGTACTATCATACTCTATCACTGTAACGGGTGAAACCGTCATAGCCTAGCCTGTAATTAGGTTCGGTATGCAACTCCAAGGCCATCTTCATTTATCATTCATCTTTCTTTTTCACCAACCAAGAACTCTCTATGCATGTTTGATAAATTACTTTCCTTTTCAATGTCTTTGTTGTATTGCGTAATTCATATTAAACCTATATGAATTAGATGTCAATAGTTTTTATATATTTTTTCATTCAAAATAAAACTCACAAACCAAAAGCACTTTGATTTATGAGTTTAAAGACACAAAAAAAGGAATCTTATTTTTCAAGATCCCTTTTTGTTGTTTCACAATTGGATTATGCTAATTCAGCGAAATATTTAATAGTTCTAACCATGTTAGAAGTATATGAGTTTTCGTTGTCATACCAAGCAACTGTTTGAACTTCAGTAGTTCCGTTGTCTAATGGTTTAACCATAGTTTGAGTTGCATCGAATAATGATCCATAAGTCATACCAACGATATCAGAAGATACTAATAATTCTTCAGTATATCCGAATGATGGAGTTGTTGCTGCTTTCATAGCTGCGTTAATTTGTTCAACTGTTACTTCACCTTCAACAACTGAAGTTAAGATAGTAGTTGATCCAGTTGGAACTGGTACACGTTGTGCAGAACCGATTAATTTTCCGTTTAATTCTGGGATAACTAATCCGATTGCTTTTGCAGCACCTGTTGAGTTAGGTACGATATTTACTGCAGCTGCACGAGCTCTTCTTAAGTCACCTTTTCTATGAGGTCCATCTAATACCATTTGGTCACCAGTGTAAGCATGTACTGTTAACATGATACCTGATTTGATTGGAGCTAAGTTATTTAAAGCGTTAGCCATTGGTGCTAAACAGTTAGTTGTACATGAAGCTGCTGAGATGATTTTGTCTTCTGCAGTTAATACACCTTCGTTTACACCGAATACAACTGTTGGTAAGTCATTTCCTGCTGGTGCAGAGATAACAACTTTTTTAGCTCCTGCATCGATATGAGCTTGAGATTTAGCTTTAGAAGTGTAGAAACCAGTACATTCTAATACTACGTCTACTCCTAAATCTCCCCAAGGTAATTTTGAAGCATCAGCTTCTGCGTAGATTTTAATTTCTTTACCATCTACTGTGATTGATCCTTCACCAGCTTTTACTGTATCAGCTAAAGCATATTTACCTTGTGCTGAATCATATTTTAATAAATGTGCTAACATTTTAGGATCAGTTAAGTCGTTGATTGCAACTACTTCATATCCTTCAGCGTTAAACATTTGTCTGAATGCAAGACGTCCGATACGTCCGAATCCATTAATTGCTACTTTTACTGCCATTTTAATTTTATTCCTCCTTGAAATATCTTTTATGATCATATTATAAGTCAAACCCCTATTAAAAGCAACCTATTGAAAAGGGTTTCATGTAAAATAATTTTTCTTTTTTTATGACTCAACATTGTCATAATCTATATTCTTTTCTATTATTCATAATTTTATACTTCTTTTTTTATTCATTCCTAAAAAAATGTTTTAAGAATAATAATGAATTTATGAACTATACTTAAATATGGAGGTCAAGTTATGCATTTTATTCCTACTGTAATTGAAAAGAATCAAACAACCCAATATGCTTATGATATTTATTCTCGACTATTAGAAGAAAGAATTATTTTATTAACAGGTGCTATTGATGATCAGATGGCTAGTTCCATTATTGGTCAACTGTTATATTTGGAAGCTAAAGATAGTCACCAAGATATTTTTATGTACATTAATTCTCCTGGTGGCAGTGTGTCTGCTGGTTTTGCTATTTATGATACGATGAACTTTGTTTCTTGTGATGTCAGCACGATTTGTTGTGGTATGGCAGCAAGTATGGCCGCCTTTTTGCTTAGTTCCGGTCAAGCAGGTAAACGCTGTGCCTTGCCTAATAGTGAAATCATGATTCATCAACCCTTAGGAACCATTGAAGGTCAAGCTACTGATTTAGAAATCAACGCCAAAAGAATTATTAAACAAAAAGCAAAACTTGCACGTCTATTATCCAAGAACACTCATCAACCTTTAGAAAAAGTTATGGATGATACTGAACGTGATTATTTTATGGATCCTGAAGATGCCCTACAATATGGTTTAATTGATGAAATAATTAAAAAAGCACCTTAGTGCTTTTTATTTTACAAAATATGTTTGATATACCAATTCAGCAAATAATGAATTAGCCCATGCAAACCAAGGTCTTGTATATTCACTTGGTTGATCTTTATTAAATCCTTCATGACATAAACCTTCATCATTATTTGTTTTTAAAATTAAATCAATCATTTCCTTCGCTTCTTCCTTAGACCCTGTTAATCCTTGCATTGATAAAGCAATATGCCATATATGATTTTTTGGAGTATGAGGACTACCAATACCACTAGCACATGTACCTTGATAAAAATAAGGATTATGATGACTTAAAATAAATGATCGAGTATGTTGGTAAAGTACATCGTCTTTTGTACAATAACCTAAATAAGGCATAGAAAGTAAAGAAGGTACATTGGCATCATCCATTAAACAATAATTGCCAAAACCATCTGTTTCATAAGCATACATTTTACCAAATTGAGGATGAAGGTAAATACCATAACATTGAATACCATAATCAATATCCCATTTTAATTGTCTTGCTTTTTCATATAAAACATCATCATGATAAATTTCTCTAGCAAATTCTTTAATATATTCTAATATCACACTCGCAAACATATTGGCAGGAATAAGATAATTAAAACGACAAGCATCATCACTTGGTCTAAAAGCACTCCATGTCATTCCGGTTTCATTAACCGGTAAACCTTTTCCTTTTCTTTTTAATGTTTCTGTTTCTTCACGTTTCCAAGTTCTAGCAATCGGTCTTTCAAAACGATAAGTTGAAAGACTGTGATTTTGTTCTAATACAAATGTATCCACGATTTTATGCATGGCTTTTAAAAAATCAGACGTAAAAAAATCACGTCGTTGACTTTGTTTATAAAACTGATATGCTAAACGAACTGGATAGCACAATGAATCAACTTCGTATTTTCTTTCCCAAATCATCGGATTCATGTCTGTACAATCATAATATTCTCTTTCATAGACCGGATTTAAATTAAAAGCATTAGCATAAGGATCTAATAAAATACATTGAACCTGTTTATTAATAAGTCCCGCAATTAAATTAGATAATTCTTGATCTTTTGATACAAGAGGTAAATAGTGATTCACTTGAGCAGAAGAATCTCGTAACCACATAGCAGGAATATCTCCTGTAATGACAAAAGTTTCATTATCATTAACTTTTTTTAAAGTTGTTTCAATCGTTGAAACAAAACATTGTTTGAACATTTTTAATAATGTAGGATTATCTTTTAATACATAATCTGCTTGTTTTAGTACTTCCTTAATTTGTGATGTTATCATAATTAGTCTCCTTTATCTTATTATATAATAAGATAAAAAAGATAAAGAAGGATTTTCATAAAATAAAAAGCACTTTCGTGCTTTTTATTAATCTTCAATAACAAAGGCATTTCTAAGCATTTCTTCAATACCTGGTGCTTCAGGATCATGAGATGTTTTACCCGTATCTAATTGTCTCATTTCATTCATTTCACTTTCAGTTAAAGAAAAATCAAAAATATCAATATTTCCTTTAATACGTTCTTTTTGTGAAGATTTAGGTAAAACAATCAGTCCATCTTGTACTTCAAATCTAAGTAAGATTTGTCCGGCATTCTTATGATATTTATGAGCTAATTGTTGTACTAAAGAATGATTTAATAGTTCTTTATTACCATGTCCTAAAGGATAATAACATTCTAATTTGACATCATCTTGAGCCATGATCATTCTTAATTCTTTTTGTTGACAAAAAGGATTACATTCTACTTGGTTCACTGCTGGTTTGGTTTTGAAATGAGGTACAAATTGATTCCATAGATGAGGTGTCATATTACTTACACCAATAGATTTAATTTGTCCTTTTTCTTTTGCTTCTTCTAAAGCTTTCCATGCTCCTAAAACATCACCATAAGGTTGATGAATTAAATATAAATCAATATAATCTGTTCCTAATTTTCTAAGTGATCTTGCAATTCCTACTTTAGCTTGTTCATATCCATAATCTTGTAACCACAATTTACTTGTAATAAAGATTTCTTTTCTATCAATACCACTATCTTTAATAGCTTTCCCTACATCTTCTTCATTGAAATAAGCAGCTGCAGTATCAATATGACGATATCCTGCTTTTAATGCTTGTAACACTGCATCATATGTTGGTCCATTATTATCAATCATAAATACCCCAAACCCAATAGCTGGTATTTCATGACCATCATTTAATTTTACTGTTTCCATATTATTCCTCCTCATGTGCTTTAACACTATGTACCATACTGACAAATTCAGGATCAAAGTGATTAACAATATCACTTTTTCCGGTATCTAACCTCGCTATTTTATCCATGTCTTCTTGATCTAATTGAAAATCCCAAACATCAATATTTTGTAAAATACGATCGAGATGGACTGATTTAGGAATAACGACAACCCCTCGATCAATATTCCATCTTAAAGCGACTTGGGCTGCTGTTTTATGATATTTTTTACCAATTTCAGTTAATACTGGATGTGTAAAAATACCATGACCACCTTCAGCAAAAGGACCCCACGCTTCTAAAACGACACCATATTTTTGAGCCGTTTTTAAAGCAAGTGGCTGTTGAAAAAAAGGATGGAGTTCTATTTGATTAACTGCCGGAATGATGTCTACTGTTTCACAAATATCCGCTAAAATATGGGGATAACTGTTACATACGCCGATTGCTTTTAATTTCCCTGCTTTATAATTTTCTTCCATCACACGATATGCACCAATATAATCTCCCATCGGTTGATGAAATAAATAAAGATCCACATAATCTAAACCTAATTTATTCAATGATGTATCTATTGCTTTTTGTACTTGGTTATAATCTTGTAACCATAACTTCGTTGTAATAAATAAGTCTTCTCTTGTAACAATACCTTCATTGATTGCCTTTTTTATGGCTTTTCCAACTGCGACTTCATTTTGATAAACAGCAGCAGTATCTATTAGACGATATCCTGCTTTAATAGCTTGATAAACTGATTCTTCACATTCTTTTTCATCTGTAACTTGGTAAACACCAAATCCTTCTAATGGCATTTTTAGACCATTATTTAATGTTACATATTCCATTTTTTATCCTCCTATTGGTAATCTTGTAATAATATTTTAAGTTCATATTGACAATAATGTTCCATCATTGAAACTAAAGAACGTTCTTGACCAAGAATACACCAAGATGCTACGGCACCATAATACTGATTCATCATCATTTCAGTTAGAATTTCTACCGGTGTTGTTTGTTTTAATTCCTTTTGATCAATTCCATTGTTTAAAATTGAAAAAATATTATCATAATCAAAATGATATTTTCTGGTACCTGCTTTTTCTTCTTGTAAAGGAGCAACAGCGCCTTTCATCCATTGTCTCGCTACTGATAAACTATTTTTTTCAATAATCTTTACTGATTGTATAAGATAATACGAAAGTTGTTGTTCAACTCCTTGAATACGACTTACATCATCCTTTAAAAAAGCATATTCTTGAAAATCTATTTCTAAAATAACATCTTCTTTACGTTTAAAGTGTGTATAAAAACTTCCCTTAGCAATACAGGCTTTCTTTGTGATTTCTTCTATACTGATTTGTTCAGGACTTTTTTGTTCAAGTAGTTCTTTTACAGCCTCTATGATCTTCTTCTTCGTTTCTAATGCTGCTTCTTGTCTTTTCCCCATATTCATCCTCCTGCTTATAATATAATACATTCATTGACCCAAGTCAATGAATGTATTCAATAAAACATCATAAAAAAAGCTATTCACTTAAGAATAGCTTCTCTATTATTTATTCTTTAAATATTCATCCATAGCTTGAGCTGCTTTTTTACCAGCACCCATAGCTAAGATAACTGTTGCTGCACCAGTAACAACATCGCCACCAGCATAGACACCATCTTTAGATGTTTTCATTGTATCTTCTTCAACGATAATTCCACCCCAAGATTGGCAATCTAATCCAGGAGTTGTATGTCTAATTAATGGGTTAGGACTTTGTCCAATCGCAACAATAACAGTACCTGTTTCAATTGTGAAGTTAGAACCTTCTTTAGCGATTGGTCTTCTTCTTCCAGATGCATCAGGTTCACCTAATTCCATTTCAATACATTCCATAGATTTAACCCAACCATCTTCACCATTGATTTTAACTGGATTTGTTAGTAATTTAAAGATAATACCTTCTTCTTTAGCGTGATGTACTTCTTCAGCACGAGCAGGTACTTCTTCAGGTCCACGACGATAAACGATATAAACATTTTTAGCACCTAAACGTTTTGCTGTTCTCGCTGCATCCATGGCTACGTTACCAGCTCCAACAACACATACTGTGTCTGTAATCTTAACTGGTGTAGGATGTTCTGGGAATTGATATCCTTTCATCAAGTTAACACGTGTTAAGAATTCATTGGCAGCATAAACACCATTTAAGTTTTCTCCTGGAATTCCTTGGAAACGAGGAAGTCCAGCTCCACTACCTACGAAAATTCCTTGATATCCTTGTTCTTGTAATTCATCAATTGTGATTGAACGTCCTACAACAACGTTTGTTTCAAAATCAACACCTAAAGCAGCAACTCCATCTACTTCTTTTTGAACTAAAGATTTAGGTAAACGGAATTCTGGAATACCATAAGATAAAACTCCACCTGTTTTATGTAAAGCTTCAAATACAGTGACATCATATCCTTTTTTAGCTAATTCTCCAGCACAAGTGATTCCTGCTGGTCCAGATCCAATAACTGCTACTTTCTTACCGTTCTTTTCAATATTTAATTCTACATTTTTTCCATGTTCACGATGATAATCAGCAACGAATCTTTCTAATCGTCCAATCGCAACAGATTCTGCTTTTTTACCACGAATACAATGTCCTTCACATTGATTTTCTTGTGGACACACACGACCACAAATTGCAGGTAAAGCATTTTCTCTAGTAATTGTAGAGTAAGCTTCATCAAATTCTCCTGCAGCTACATGTTGAATAAATTCAGGAATAGGTACCCCTACTGGGCATCCTTCCATACAGAATGGTTTTCTACAGTTTAAGCAACGTGTTGCTTCTTCCATAGCCATTTCTTTTGTATATCCTAAAGCAACTTCTTCAAAGTTTTTATTTCTTACATTAGGATCTTGTTCAGGCATTTTAACCTTATTTGGTGACATATTAGGCATTATTTTACACCTCCCATTAAATTACAGATACGGTCTGCTTTTTCATCAACAACGTGTTCTTCTTCTTTAAACATTCTTTGACGAGCCATTAATTCATCAAAATCAACTTGTAATCCATCAAAATCAGGCCCATCTACACAAGCAAATTTAATTTTACCATCAACTGTAACACGACAGCATCCGCACATTCCAGTTCCATCAATCATAATAGGATTTAATGAAACCATTGTTTTAATATTTTGAGGTTTAGTTACTCCAACAACAGCTTTCATCATCACTACTGGTCCAATAGCGATAACTTCATCAATAGGATCTCCACTATCAATTAATTCTTGTAATTTAACAGTACCAAATCCTTTTTCTCCTAAAGATCCATCATCTGTCATTACATATACATTTTTACAGAATTCTTTAAATTTATCAGCCCATAATACATATTGTGCTTCACGTCCACCGATGATGACATCGACATCAACACCCATTTGAGCTAATTTCTTTAATTGTGGATATAAAGGTGCACTTCCTACCCCACCAGCAATACCAACAACATGTTTAGATTTATGTAAATCTGTTGGTACACCTAATGGTCCAACGAAATCAGTGATTTCATCGCCTTCTTCTAATTTTGCTAATTGTTTAGTTGAATAACCAACAATTTGATAAATAATCGTAATTGTTTCTTTTTCACGATCATAATCAGCAATGGTTAATGGAATTCTTTCACCATCTTCTCCAACTCTTAAAATAATGAATTGGCCAGGTTCGCATTTTCTTGCTACCATTGGCGCATGTACTTCCATTAATTCAACAACATCATTTAGTCTTTCCTTTTTGACTATCTTGTACATTTTGGTTCCCCCAGTCTTTCTATACTAATACTAATTATATCGTTAAATGCCTTAAAAAACAATGACCTCTAGACATTCTTGTGATAATATTCACTCAATTTAGTTTGAACATAAAAAAAAGGACTTTGTCCTTTTCCTCCTATTTCGTATCCATTATTTGAGTTGCGTATTTTAAAATACCATCACCATTTAATAAACCAAAATCTCTTAATGAAATGACTCCTACCGGTACTTTCACTACTGTTTTAATACCTTCTAAATCACCTTCTCGTTGTGGTGTGAGTAACACCACATCTGCTTCATCCATCTTTTGATTAAGATTGACTTCTATATCTAAATATCGGCTTTTCGCTGCCTCTTCGATTTTTTTTACAAGCATACTTCCAGAAAAACCTGGCTTACTTAATAAAGTAATCCTCATTTTTCATCCTCCTAACTTCTACTTTTTTATAGAATAACACAATTTATCATAATAATCTTCAATTATTGTTTTCGAGTATAGAAAAAATGACATAAATTGATTTTTTCTATTATAATATTGGTCATAAGGAGTTTAAAGTATGCAAAAAAGGAAAATATTATTTTTTGATATTGATGGAACATTATTAAGCGAAAAAACACATACAATTCCATCCAGTGCTATTCAAGCATTAGAAAAAGTAAAAAAACAAGGACATCTCATTTTTATTAATACAGGTAGACCCATTTCTACTATTGATCAATGTATTCAAGATCTTCCTATAGATGGTTATATATGTGGATGTGGTACTTATATTACTTATCATGATCAGGTTTTATATCACCATACCTTAAAATCAGAACGTTGCTATGAAATTGCTCATCTTATTAAAGAAAATAAAATAGATGGTGTTTTAGAATCTTATGATGGTGTCTATTTTAATCAAAACATTAAAAACAATGATTTAAAAGAAATGAAAGAACGTTATCTACAAAGAAACTTTCCTGTCTATGATATGAATCATCCATACCTTCAATTTGATAAATTTGCTGTATGGTTTGATCATAACATCGATGACTTTAGAAAAAACATCTTACAAGATTTTGATATTATAGAAAGATCTCATGAAATGTTAGAAATTGTCCCTCAAGGACACTCTAAAGCTACAGGAATTCAATTTCTTGTTGATTATTTTCATAGCCATTTAGATGATTGTTATGTTTTTGGTGATTCTTATAATGATGAATCCATGTTACGTTATGTTAAACATTCTATCGTCATGGCTAATGGCGATCAAGCAATGAAAGATATTGCTTATTTTATAACAAAAGATATTGAAGAAGGTGGTTTAGCCTATGCCTTAAATCACTTTCATTTAACAGGAGAATAAAGATGGAAAAATTAAATTGGGGAATAATTGGTTGTGGTACTATTGCTCATGAAATGGCACAATCAATGTTAGATATGAATCATGAGATCTATGCCGTATCTCATCATAACAGCATGGAAAAAGCATTAGATTTTGCTATGAAATATAAAATACGAAATGCTTATGCTACAGTAGATGATTTATTAGCCGATGAAAATATTGATATTGTTTATATTGCTTCACCTCATAATAGCCACTATGACATTATGAAAAAAGCTATTTTAGCTAATAAACATATCTTATGTGAAAAAGCCATTACTGTAAATGATCGTCAATTAGAAGAATTAGTTGTTCTTGCTAAAGAACATCATGTCGTTATTCAAGAAGCAATGACGATTTATCATATGCCACTTTATAAAAAATTAAAGGAAATTATTGATGATGGTGCTATTGGTAAAGTCAAAATGATTCAAGTTAACTTTGGTTCATGTAAAGAATATGATGTGAATAATCGTTTCTTTTCTAAAGAACTAGCCGGTGGTGCTTTATTAGATATTGGTGTTTATGCTACTTCTTTTGCACGCTATTTCTTATCATCTAAACCAAATACTGTTTTAACTACTGTGGACTATTTTGAAACCGGTGTTGATGAACAATCCGGCATTATTATGAAAAATCAGGATGGTCAAATGGTTGTGATGGCTCTTACAATGCGAGCTAAACAGCCTAAACGTGGTGTCATTGCCGGTGAAGAAGGTTTTGTTGAAGTTAATGTTTACCCTCGTGCCAGTAAAGCAACAATCACTTATACAATTGACGGTCATCAAGAAATCATTGAAACAGGTGATAGTCAAAAAGCTTTACAATACGAAGTCATTGATATGGAAAACGATGTTATCAACCATACCGGTGAAGATGTATTACAATTAAGTCGTGATGTTTCTTCATTACTTAGTGCTATTCGTTGTCAATGGGGTATGACTTATCCTTTTGAATAATGAAAAGAACTTGTCGTAAGACAAGTTCTTATTTATTTTGACCCCAATTTTTCATTGAACCACCTTGATATTCAACAATACCACGATGACCATGAGTTTCAATATGATTAAGTGATTCTTCTAATTTTTTAAATTCTTCATCAGCTAATTCAACTTGACAAGCATCCAAATTTTCAATAATTCTTTCTTTATTTTTAGAGCCTGGAATAGGTACAACATGAGGATATTTTTTCAACATCCAAGCTAAAGAAATTTGGGCATTAGTAGCATGTTTCTTTTTAGCGTATTCGTTTAATAAATCAATAACAGGCTGATTAGCTTTGATATTTTCATCTTTTAATTGAGGAACAAATACCCGAACATCATCTACTTTTTCAAACTGTGAAGTCGATGTTACCTTTCCTGATAAAAAGCCTGAAGCAATAGGTGAAAAAGGAACCAAGCCAATATTATGTTTTAAACAATAAGGTATAACTTCCTCTTCACAATCTCTTTCCAACATATTATATAAATTTTGTACTGCCGATACAGGCGTAACTTCATGCGCTTTTTTTAGTAATTTTTCATCTACTTGTGATAAACCCCAACCACGAATCAATCCTTCATCAATCAATTTACCCATAGCTTTGGCTACTTTTTCAATAGGAACCTGTAAATTAACACGATGTAAATAATAAAGATCTACATAATCTGTTTGTAATGCTTTCAATGAAGCTTTTAAATGTCTTTTACATACCTCATACATATCTTCATTGACTTCATCATCATGAATCTTGAATTTAGTCGCTATGACAACTTGATTCCTTACATCTTTTAAAGCTTCCCCTACGATTTCTTCATTATGATGTTCATAGTATAAAACATTGCCATAACCTTCTGCTGTATCAAAAAAAGTACAACCATGCTTATAGGCTTGTTGAATTGCCTCAATAGCGTATTGTTTTGAAGGGATTTGACCATAACCATGTGAAAATGCCATACATCCCATTCCTATTGATGATACCTTTATATTACCTAAATAACGTGATTCCATTTTTATCATTTCCTTTCCATCAAGCATTAATGCTTTTATAATTTATCTCTAATTTTAATATACCTATTTCAATGACTTGAGTCAACGAATAAAGTCAACTAAGTAAAATAAAAAAACCATTCTTAAAGAATAGCTTTTTTATTATCTTCATTTTATCCCCAAACTTCTTCAGCAATTTCCTTAACTAATTTAATTTTAGCCCATTGTTCTTCATCAGTAAGAAGATTCCCTTCTTCAGTTGAAGCAAAACCACATTGTGGTGACAAAGCTAATTGTTGTAAAGGTACATATTTGGCTGCTTCATGAATTCTAGCAATAATGTCTTCTTTATTTTCTAATGTTGCTTCTTTAGATGTGACTAAACCTAAAACAACTTTTTGATCTTTGATATAGCGTAATGGTTCAAAACCTCCAGCACGTTCACTATCATATTCTAAGAAGAACCCATCTACATGACATCCACCAAATAGTGTTTGTGCCACTGGTTCATATCCTCCAGAAGTAAACCATGTTGATCTAAAGTTACCTCTACAAATATGCATTGTAATGATCATATCATCAGGTTTGACTTCTAATGCCAAGTTAATCATATCAACATATTTTTTAGCGATTTCATCAACATTGATTCCTCTTGCTTTGTAAGCTTCTCTTTTTTCTTTTGAACAGAATTCTCCCCATGAAGTATCATCTAATTGTAAGTAACGACATCCTGCATTATAAAAAGAAATAATTGCTTTTTGATATGCTAAAGCAATATCACGATATAAATCATCTTCATTTTGATAACGTTCAATTGGTTGATAGTTTTCTTCTCTCACACAACAAATCAAATGCAACATGGATGGTGAAGGAATGCATTGTTTAACTTCACTATCTTGAGCTATTGATTGCATAAATCTAAAGTGTTTTAAAAATGGATGATCTTGAGGGAAATCAATTTTATCAACAATTTTTAATGTTTGACTTTTAGGTTGATGTCCCTTAAAAGCAATAGAAAAATGATCAACTGATACACGTTCTACGCCTTGTAATCCCCACAAAAAATCTAAATGCCAAAAAGCACGACGATATTCACCATCAGTTACAGCTTTTAATCCTGCTTTTCTTTCATTATCCACTAATTTTTTAATACTTTGATTTTCTACTTTTTCTAATTCTTCTTGTGTGATATTCCCTCTAGCAAATTCACTTCTTGCATTTTTAATTTCTGCATTACGTAAAAAGCTTCCGACAATATCATATTTATATGGTGCTTTCATTTAAAAATCTCCTCATTTATACTTTATATTCATAAAGTATAAACTAAGAGATAATAAACGTATAATATAAATATTGTCCACTTCGCTATAGTTAGAAACTATACCTATTTCAACATAGGGAAGATAAAAATCGCAATTCCAAGTACAACAAGTACCATTCCTGTAGCACGATTTAGAGTTTCTGGCGTTGCTTTATTAGCGAACAAGGCTGCAATTCTTGCCCAAATAAGAGTAAAGACAATACATAATACCCACACTGTTATATTTGGCATGCCACCAATCATAAAATGAGAAACAGCACCAGTTAAAGCAGTAAAAGTCATAATAAAAACACTTGTTCCAACAGCCGTTTTTAACTCATACCCCATAACAGTTGTTAAAATAAGGAGCATCATCATACCCCCACCAGCACCAATAAAGCCACAAATAAAACCAATCATCATCCCGCATAAAATAGATTGTTTGGCTCTTTTTTTAGAATCAACATTATTCATTGTTTCTTTTGTTGTCATAACGGGTTTGACAATAAACTTAATTCCAAGTAAAAATGTCATAAAGACTGAAAAGTTTCCCATCGTTGTTGAAGGAAGTAAACTGGCTACATAACTACCAACAACTGTAAACAGTAAAACACTCACCATCATTAATAATCCATTTTTAATATCTAGATTTTTATTTTTACCATAAGTATAAGCAGAAATGGCACTAGCTAAAACATCCGATGATAAAGCTATGCCTACTGCCATATAAGGATCCATATTCAAAAATGCAATTAACATCGGACTGATAACAGCCGCCGCCGACATCCCAGCAAATCCCGTTCCTAGTCCAGCTCCCATTCCTGCAAAAAAAGTCACTATTAAAACATTAACTATATTCATCATTTAGCCTCCTTTAATTCATCTAAATTCTTTTCTATCATTTGTAAGGTTTCATTAAATAATGCTTGTTGTTTTGCATCAATACCTTGCCACATTGTTTGAAAGAATTGCTTTTGAAACTGTTGTCCTTTTTTGATAACTGGCTTTGCTTTTTCACTGCAACCAAGTTTAATTTTTCTACGATCTCCCGGTATAGCCAATCTTTTTAAATAACCTTCATTGACTAATTTATCTACATTAACTGAAACTAAATTAGCTTTAATTTTCCTGATTTCTACAATATCTCGAGCACTTTGATACTCTGGATGATTTCCCAAAAACATTAAAATATCAAACGCAGTTTGTGGTAAGTTTAATTCTTTACAGATTGATTTACATTGTTGATGATAAACAAGATCTATCTTTCTTGCAAATTCTAACCCTTTATTCATCTTATCACTTCCTTTTTGAATAGTTCATTTTTGAACAATTATAATTCTTTATCACTTCTTTTGTCAAATAAAAAAGGTGGTTCCCCACCTATTTCATTAAATCATCTATCGCTTCACCTAAAATACCTTGGTCGTGATGACAACCTATTTTATATGCCTTATTCTTGATTTCATTATCCGCATTACTAGGCGCATAAGAATAAGGGAAAATATCAAACATCGTTCCATCATTAAGACCATCACCTAAAACAATGACTTCTTCTTTTTTAATTCCTAATAGTTGAATTGCTTTTTCTAAAATTAAACCTTTTTGTGCCTTTTGATGCGTTACTTCAACATTATCTTCAAATGAAGATAAATAAGCAATTCCTGATAATGAAGCTAATTGTTTTTTAGCTTCTTTAATTAAATCAACATCTAATGAATATGATTCCACTTTAATAATATCTAAATCTTCTTTTAGAAATTGTTTTTTAGAAACCATCGGTTTTAAATTCATACAAGGACTATCTTTTCTTTTTCCTTGAGGAGTAAAGTCTTCATAAGGTACATGTAAATGTTGGCATGTTCTTTCAATAAAACAGTTTTTAGAATATTCTGGATCTAAAGCATAGTAGCCTTTTGTCGTAAAAACAATATAGGGTAAATGTAGTTGATCAAATATATCGGTAATTGGTAAGAAGTGTTCTTTATCGAGATAAGCCGACATCAATACACAACCATTTTGATCTACAAATTGGGCCCCATTTCCTAGCACCATATAATCAGCTTTTAAATGATAAATATCGGTTGCTTCTTTCATTGAAGCCCAGTCACGCCCTGTTGCTATACCAAACAAGGCACCTTGACTTCTAGCGTAATCAATAGCATCTAAGTTTCTTTGACATATACTACTATCACTAGAAAGCAATGTACCATCCATATCGGTCATAATTAATTTTATCATAATTGATCCCTCTTTATTATAAAATGATTTCTATTAATGCCACGACACCACAACCGATACAAGCAACTTGAATTAAACTCAATTCCTTATATGAAGCATATAGGATAATGATTGTCGCTACAATTCCTGAAATAAGATTACCCGTTGAATAAAAAATATCAGGAAAAGTCATCGCTGCCAGTACGGTATAAGGTATGTAGTCTAAAAATGATTGAACTGTTTTATTGGTTATCTTTTTATTAATGAAAACAAGGGGAATAGCACGGATAGCATAGGTAATAACTGACATAATCAGTAAATAGATAAAAAAGTTTTTATTCATGTATTTCCTCCGTTGGATAGATAATGGCTCCTACTAATGCACTCACTAAAGCACTGATTGTCATCGCAAAGCCACTTGATAATTGATTTAAAATAGGTAAATAATAAAAACCTACTCTTAAAATAATCGCTAATAAAACAATCTTAATCATATGATGATGTTTTTTCATACCAGGAATAATAATAGCGATAAACATGGCATATAAAGCAATACCTAAAGCATGATGGACAATGGTAGGAACAATTGTTCCCAATATAGCTCCTGATGTGGTCCCAATAATCCAAGCACTCGCCCCAGCAAAAGCTAATCCAAAAAAATAAGCCTTACTTACACTTTCTTCCAGCATCGATACCGCAAAAATTTCATCCGTAATAAAGAAACTTAATAACCATTTAAAGATACCTTTAAAACGATCATCTACTTTTTGTGATAAAGACAACGACATAAAAGCATATCGGATATTAACTGTTAGCTGAACAATCGCCATTTCAATAAAGCTTCCTTGTCCCGTCATAATTCCTAATGAAGCAAATTGTCCTGCTGAAGTCAAATTACATAATGAGATTAATACAGCTTGCCACCAATAAAATCCCATTGATACCGCAATTGCTCCAAAAGAAAATGATACTGATAAGTAACCTAACGCTATTGGTATTCCATTTTTCATTCCTCTTCTTATTTCTTCCATAACATCCCTATTATAACAAAAACAGTGGTATTATCCACTGTTTTTACATCTTATTTCTTTAAAAAAGTGATTTCTGTTTTAAATAAATCGCCATCTACACTTAACTTAAAACTTCCATCTTGGACTTCTACAAAGCTTTTAACAATAGCGAGTCCTAACCCAGATCCTTCCATTTTTCTTGATTCATCACCTTGAACAAAACGATCCGTTAATACTTGAGGATCACCATGAATCTCTCTAGCAGATATGTTTTTAATAGTGAGTTTTACATAACGTTCATCTTCTACCATATCAATATAAACTCTTGTATGATCTAACGCATACTTACAAATGTTTTGACATAAGTTTTCTAACACCCGATAAGTTTTAGCACTGTCTAAATGACAGATGACTTTATGATCCGGATAGTTTTCTTTGATTTGTAATTGTTGTTTAGAAAACGAATCTTGATATTCAAAGACAACCTGTTGAACTAAAGCATGGAAATCAAGATCAACAAGATCTAATTTAACATTACCACTATTGACTTTGCTGACTTCAAATAAATCTTCTATTAAAGTTTTAAGTCTTTTAGCGTTATGATCTAATACTTGAATATATTCTTTTTGTTGATTTTGAGTTAAGTTGTCATCTTTTAATAAATCAACATAAGAAATAATGGAAGTAAGTGGTGTTTTTAAATCATGAGAAACATTACTTATGAGTTCAGTTTTCATCTTTTGGGAGGCTACTTCTTTACTTACTGCATCTTTAAATCCATCATTAATACAATTAAATTCATCTTTTAATGTATTAAATAACCCTAAATCTTGTTCTATTTTATTATTAAATTCCCCTTTAGATAACTGATGCGTAGAATCTAATAACTGTTGATAATCATATAAAACCTTTGATGATAGTTTTTTAGCAATGATAACAACAACGATACCTGAACCTATTGATAAAATAAGTGTTAACCAGAAATAATATCTAAATGAAAAGGAATAACGATAAACAATATCCATGACTAATCCAGCAAACAAGAATAGTCCTTCAATAAAGCATCCACTCATGAGTCCCATCTTTTTAATATTTTGAGTTAATCCTTTTTCTAATTGCGTATCCGTTAAATGATAAACCTTTGTTTTAAAATGATAATATAAACTATAAGCTAATGTGTGTTCCTTAATAAAGGACTTAACTCCACCTACAATGATCATCTTTATATAAAAGATAAAATACATCACCATCGCATAGAATACAAACCAACCACCGATATTGACTAATGGTTCTAGTAAAACCCCAGCACCAGCCAATCCTTTTTGTCTTACAATATAAGCAAAATCTCCTTGCCAGGTTGTTTGTAAAACACCTGTCATCATTGTAATCCATATTGCAATAACAATTAAATAAATAAGGAAAGTAAAAATAAGTTTAGCTTTCACTACTGTTTTAAATGGTTCTAATTCTAATAATTCTTTTACCGGCATAAATAACATCATCACAATAATCAAAATCACAAATATAATGACATAAGTAAATAATGTTTGTGATATAGATTGTCCTTTTAGATAATTTTGAGCTAAAAAAGTATTAGAAGAAACTTTATTAGGAATTGCAAAAACAACTTTCATATTGGTTGGGTTTTTCATATGAAATTGATTAAGAAATTGATTATCTTCATCACTTAAATAATCATTTTTAAAAAGTTCATCAAAAGATGTATTATAAAACTTATTACCCCAACCATCTTTATTATTTCCATCAACCTGAATATTTCCATCCTGATTAAATGTTAAAACCATATACCATTGATATTTCTTTAATAATTTACTCTTAGAATTTGTAAATAAATCTTTTAAATTCGACTTCGTATTTGTACGACATCTCTTGTTATCTTGCATATCATATGCATAATAACAAAATCCTTTACTATAATAATTATCCTGATCTTCCATATTAAGTAGACTATCATTAAATACTTCTTGTAGATTATCATTATATTGATCTTTTAAACTATCAACATTATCACCATTTACATAATAATGATAGAGATCATAATTTCCTTTACGTCTTTGTAATTGGGCATCTAATAAAACACTTTTCTTAACTAAAATATCGGTAATCGTATCACGATCATCATCAAAATTTAATTTTTCATTCGTATTAAAAGTATTTGTCCCATAACTTAAATAAGTTACAACAGAAGCGACAACTAACAAAATCATCATCAAACTATGAATAAGCCACTTTTTCTTTTTCATTTTCTCACCTACTATTTTTCAATTTTATAACCAACACCCCAAACAACTTTAAGGTATTGAGGATTTTTAGGGTCGAGTTCTATTTTTTCTCTTAGGTTACGTACATGGACCATCACCGTCTCACTATTAACTGCCTTTTCATTCCATACCCGTTCATAAATATCATCTGCTGAAAAGACTTTGCCTGCATTTTTCATCAGTAGTTCTAGAATTTTAAATTCAATAGGTGTGACTTTAACCGGTTTTCCATCTACACTTACTGTCTTTGTTTCATCATTCAATTCTAAACCACCACAAATACAAACATGACTACTTTCTTTAGGTAATGTCGCATCTAAATATCGACTATAACGTCTTAAATGTGAATGAACCCGGGCAATCAATTCCATTGGTACAAATGGTTTGGTTACATAATCATCGCCACCAATATTTAAGCCCATGATTTTATCCATATCCTCTGATTTAGCTGATAAGAAGATAACAGGAAAATCATATTTTTCTCTTAATTTGGTAACCATGGTTAACCCATCCATTCTTGGCATCATAATATCTACAATCGCCAAGTGGATCACTTCTCGATTAATGATGTCTAATCCCTCTAGACCATCATGACCAATAAAAACATCATAACCTTGATTTTTAAGATAAATTGAAATCGCATGAGCAATTTCATGGTCATCTTCTACAACTAATACATGATACTTTTCCATAATCTTCTCCATTATCTAATCATCATTGATAAAACAATGAGACATACTCCCATATAACCTATAAATAAATAACTAAATAAAACCAATTCATTGATTTCAAATAGACTTTTCACTATCCTCACCCCTTACACCTATGAGTATAAAGAATAAAAATAAATTTTTACTTTTTATCTTTCTTAAGAATTTCTAAAGAAAAAGCAGATCTTCAAGATATGCTTTATTGATGTAATGATATTTCATTAATAATTTGATGATAATATTGCCCCTTTTGATCAACAAAAGTAACTGTTCCATCATCATTTAACTTTGTAAAAGTAACTGGACCATAATCCAAATAATTGACTTCTTTATCTTTCAAATAAGAAATACTATTAGCGTACTCTAAAACCTTATCAAACTGATTTGTTTGATAAAGATTATAATAAATATTCATAAATGTTTGTAAACCTATCGCTAATGGTTGAATTCGATAACTTTTACCTGTGACTTGTTTCATAGAAAGATAAGGTCCTTGTCCATTAACATTAAGACCTATTCCTACAATAACTCCTTTTAAATCAGGATCTAATATTGTTTCTGTAAGAATACCACATATCTTTTGATCACCTACATAAATATCATTAGGCCATTTAATCATAGCTTTAATATGATGACGGTCAAGTAAGCCAACAACACTGCACGCTGCCAACTGTGTTATTTTCCAAGCGTCCTCAATCTTTTTAAAATCTTTATATAAAAAACTCATTGTTAAGTTTTCATTGGGTTGACTTTGCCAAACATGACCGTTTCTTCCTTTACCATGAGTTTGATGATGTGCATAAAGTGATACTTGTTGATCTAAGTTTTGATATTCTCTTTTTAAATATTCATTTGTTGAATCTACTTCTTCTAATACAATTTGTTTCATCTTTTTTCCCTCTTATCTCTATTATACTTTAATTTAATCAAATTACGATAAATAGTATAAAAAATCACTCTTGTACGAGTGATTCTAAGAATGTTTTTATATCAGTATTGAAACAATAGGATTGTTTTTTAATTGACTCAGGACAATACGTTTCTTGATTAATACAAATATAGGTTGCCTCTTTATTCTTTTCTACCATTTTCCAAAAAGGATATTTAATAATGGATGGCGTATTATAACCAACACCTAACTCAAGATAAACAACCTTTAATCCTTGATGTCTTCTTAAAAAATCAAGATAACGATTCATATCCTGTTGCCAACCTTGATCTTCTACAAAAGTATCATCACATCTTAAATTTATTGTCATTGCTTTACCACAATGAGGACAATGTGGTATAAGATGTGTCGGAATTTTCATGTTTTTTTGTTCTTTTATCATTTGCTTAATTCGTTTTTCATTATCATATGTTTCTTGATGACAAGGCTCGCTACATTGTAATAAGCCATAATCTCCCTGCGTGTAAAATAATCTTTGCTTATCAAAGCCTGCTTTTTGAAAACAATGATCAACATTCGTTGTAATCACAAAATAATCTCTATCTTGAACTAATTTAAGTAGTTTTTGATAAAGCTCTAGATGATCTTGATAACGATTATAATAAATATGTCTTGACCACCACGCCCAATATTCCTCTAGACTTTCAAAAGGATAAAAGCCTCCTGAATACATATCTTGAATCCCATATTTTTCTTTAAAATCATGAAAATATTTATCAAATCTCTTACCATCATAAGTGTAACCGGCTGCTGATGAAAGTCCCGCCCCAGCACCAATGATAATAGCATCCGCCTCATCAATCACTTGTAAGATATTGTTTATAGATGCGTTCATCATCTTCTTTGAAAACATTAAAAATCACCTTCTTAATACTTGTTTGTTTTTTTAGAAATGCTTTTACTGTCTTAATAGCCAGATCAGCAGCTAATTCTTGAGGAAAATGAAATTCTCCGGTAGAAATGCAACAAAAAGCAATACTTTCTAATCCATAAGTTGCTGCAAGCTGTAAACACGATTGATAACTTGATATCAGTAATTCTTGATCATGTTGGGTTACTTGTTGATCAATAATAGGACCAACAGTATGAATAATATAACGACAAGGAAGATTATAGGCTTGGGTTATTTTTGCATGACCCGTTGGTTCACTTCCTTGGTTTTTCATCATTTGACTACATTGATAACGTAATTGCATTCCAGCATAAGTGTGAATACAGTTATCAATACAACGATGATGAGGAATATAACAGCCTGTCATTTGACTATTCGCTGCATTGACAATAGCGTCACATTGAAGGGTCGTGATATCCCCTTTCCATAAATAAATTCCTTCTTGAATAGGTTTTAAATCATCTAAATAGGTTATTCCTTTTTGTTTAATTTCTTCTTTTAAATAAGCATCTTGTACTTGATAAAACTGTAAGTGTATTTTTTTAGGTAACCGTACATTCATTAGATCTCTTAATAAGAGCTTTTGAGATTGCTTATCTTGAGGGACTTTGATATCTTGGTATTCAACTCTTTCATTTAACAATTCTTGAATTAAATAAAGTCTTCTTTCATCTTGATTCATCTTTTACATCTCTTTTCTTGTTTAAGTTATTTTTTTATATTATTATAGTATATATAATAAACTAAGTATCTATTAGAAACTATTGAGGTGATAACATGGAAAAAACAAATATTGAATTACCTGCATGTCCGGTAGAAACAACATTAACATTAATTAGTGATAAATGGAAAGTCTTGATTTTAAGAGATCTACTTCCTGGAACAAAAAGATTTGGTGAATTAAAGAAATCAATCGGGCATGTTTCCCAAAAAGTCCTTACCAGTCAATTAAGACAAATGGAAGCCAGTGGTCTTTTAACTCGTACTGTTTATCCTGAAGTCCCACCCCGTGTTGAATATTCTTTAACTGATTTGGGATATAGTTTAAAACCTATTTTAGACGCTATGGCTTCATGGGGAGAAAACTACAAGAACTCATTATGAGTTCTTTTTTGTTAGAGCACAATATTTACAATCTTGAAGCTTATCTTCCGGTAATAAGCAATAGCGTCGTTGTTTATCAACAAGTTTTTCTACAAATGGTGTGGCTGGATGTTTTAATATTTCATCTGGTGAAGCAAACTGTTCAATTTTCCCTTCATTCATCACTAAAACCTGAGTGCCTAATTTTAAAGCTTCTTCGATATCATGTGTAACAAATAAAATAGTAAGTGATGTCTGTTTATAAATCTTTAATAGTTCATCTTGTAATTGTACTCTTGTGATTTCATCTACAGCACTAAATGGTTCATCCATTAAAAGTATTTGAGGTTGATTGATCAGTGCTCTAGCAATACCTACTCTTTGTTGTTGACCTCCAGATAATTCACTAGGATAGCGATTGAGTAAATTTAAATCTAACTGAACTGTTTTCATACATTCTATAATCTTATCATTTATATCATGATTCTTCTGACTTAAAGAAGGTACATAGGCAATATTTTGTTTTACAGTCATATGAGGAAATAATAAACTTCCTTGAATAACATAGCCAATCTGTCTTCTAAGTTGAATTAAATCATGTTCTTTCAAATCTTTTCCTTGAACGATGACATGACCTTGAGTTGTTTCTATAAGTCCATTGATCATCTTTAAAACTGTTGTTTTTCCACTTCCTGATGTTCCTACAATGGTGATGAATTCTCCCTCATTAACAGAAAGATTAAAATGTTCTAAAACTGTTTTTTCCAAATATGATTTTTTTACATCTTGAAATTCAATTATTGTTTCCATTTTATGACTCCTTTAATAATTTCTTTTCTTTTAAATAGCGTTTTGCTACATCTCTGGGTTCTTGACCTTGACTTTCTACCTGATGATTCATATAAGCCATCTCATCATCACTGATAATATTGGATAAGTCTTTTAATACTTTTTTTAATTCCGGATGTTTTTTTAATACTTCACTACTCATCACATTGCCACATAGATAGCTTGGATAGAAATGTAAATCATCTTTCAATACAACAATTTGATCATTCGCCAATTGTCCATCTGTTGTAAAGATTGTCATGACATCAACATTTCCTTGTTTTAAAGCTTTATATTTTAAACCAATATCTAAATCAACTGTCTTTTTAAATTTCATATGATATGTCTTACATAAAGCATCATAACCATCTTCTCTTTCAAAAAAGTCATATTCACCACCAAATATCAACTGATCAGCAACTTTACTTAAATCTGAATAAGTTTTTAATTGATATCGTTCACTTATTTCTTTTCTTATAGCTAAACCATAAGTATTATTAAAACCATATTGACCAAACCGTTCCATCTTTAATTTTTTCTTGTATTCTTGATTCATTTGCTTAAACAAGTTTTCACTATAAATATCATTTTTCTTTAATACTGCATTCCATCCTGTACCCGTATATTCAGGATATAAATCAAATTCACCTTTTTTCATTGCTGGTACGATATTGGATGTTCCCCCACCTACTCCTTGAGTCAGCTCTACTTTTAAGTTTGTTTCTTGTTCAATATAGATATCTAACATTTCACCTAGGATGTATTGTTCAGTCATCGGTTTAGTCGCTATATGTAAAACTTCTTGTTTTTGATGAAAGACTTGTGTTATTAACGCGAAACAAACTAAGATAATAATTCCTATGATTCTTTTTTTTGATTGTTGCTTTTTTGATTTTATTCGTTTTTCTATTATTGATAAAACAAAATCCACGACTAAAGCAAATATCGCAATCATCAAACTACCAATTAATGTCATGGTAGCATTGTTCGTTGTAATACCACGATAAATAGCTACTCCTAATCCGCCAGCGCCAATAAAAGAAGCAATCCCTGCTAAAGCAATCGTCATGACCGCCATATTACGTATTCCTGCCATCATAAAAGGTAAAGCTAGAGGTAATTTTACTTTTGTAAGGACTTGTCTTGGGGTACTTCCTAAACCTGTTGCTGCCTCAACTATTAATGGATCGACTTGTTCAATTCCGGTATAAGTATTTCTTACCATAGGTAGTAATGCATAAATAACAAGAACAATCACAGCAGTTTGATTACCAATTCCCGATAGTGGAATAAAAAAACCTAATAAGGAAATAGAAGGAATTGTGTAAACAAAATTAATGATACCAAGAACTGGTTTTGCTAGTTTTTTATGTTCACTAATAAAAATACCAATCATCCCACCAATAATGATAGCAGTGATAACAGTAAAAAATGATATACCCACATGTTGCCATAATAAATTTAAAAAGAAAGCTTTTCTTTTAATAAATAAACTGATTAAACTATTCATGTTCTTCCCTCCTAATTGCCTGAACTGGACATTTTTCATAACATAAACCACAATGTAAACAATGATTTTGTTGAATCACATAGGGTTTTCCAACTTCTATACATTGTTGAGGACATTGTATTTTACATTGGTTACAGCCTATACACTTTTCACTGATCATAAATCCTTTTCTTTTTTTCTTTTTACTTCCTATAACAAAGGTTTGTCTTTCTATGGGTTGAACTCCTAAATCAAAAAATTCAACTTCTCCTTGTGCAATACAAAATGGTTCTAAAACATAACGACTCTTTCCTGGATAAACATCATTCATCGTAGGGTTATGTTCAAAGATTAAATCAATCCATTTTTTGGCATCGTCTAATTGATATGCTTCTCCTGATAAACGTATCATCTGATAATCTTTATTCATTCCTGTAATAGCGACATGAGGATGACTTTGTAATTGATGATAAAAATCTTTCCCTCGTGACGTACAAAAATATAATTTATCGCTTTCAACTAACATTACATCAATCATTCTGATTTGAGGTAATCCTTGATCATCTACTGTCGCAAAAGCAACATCTTTAATTTCTCTTAATATTCTTAAACAATCTTTTGCTTCCATTATTAATTCTCCTTTTTTCATTTTTTATTATATTTTTCTTTTAAAATAAAAAAAGTACGCACAATATTGTGCGTAGGTTACCTAGAAGAAACTAAAAGAACTCAAGAAATAATTCTTAAGTTCTTAAATATTTAATAATTTCATTTTTATCTTTAGCTTTTAATAAGAAGTTCATCACAACTTTACTATCCATAATAGCGTATAAATCTTTTAATGTATTTTTTGTTTGTCTTGGATTTTTCATATTCATCGCAATCATAAAAACAATTTGAACTTCATGTTGACTCCATACAATTGGTTTTTTTAATGTAGCAATCACAATCTTTGGTTCAATGATCTCTTTTTCATTACCGTGGGGAATGGCAATATTATTGCCTAAATCAGTAGCCATAATCTTTTCACGATCAAAAACACTATCTTTAAAACGTTCACTTACATAATGGGAGTCTTGTAATTGATCACATAAATAATTAAGAACATCTTCTTTATTATCATAATCTAATTGAACATGAACAACCGTCTCATCAATAATTTGTCCTAGATATTTATAATATCTTTTTTGATCCGCTACATGATCAACTAAGAAATTATTAATACCTCTAATATCTAATTCTGATAAAAAGGATGATACCAGAACCACAGGTTTATCGCTCTTTTCAAGAGGAACTGTAGAAATAATAAAATCAATTCCTTCTAAATCATATTCTGGTAAACGATTTAAAGATACAATCCCTTTAATATTAATAGAACTGATAAAACGTTCAATACGATGGGCAATGAGCCTTGAAAAGCCAATACCCTCAGGACATACAATAATGACATTTTTTTGTTGCATTGATCTTTCAATTGCTGCTTGAAAATGGATTGTGAGAAATCCTATTTCATCTTGTGATAGGGGAGGAAAAACAGGATTTTTAATCATTTCGATAGCGAGTGTAACAACTGAAAACATAGCTGAATATTGTATTTTTATTTCATTGATTAATGGATTTTCTAATTTAACATGATATTTAATTCGTTGGAGTAAAGGTACGATATGCGTCATCAAACTTATTTTTAATTCTTTATCTTCTTGTAAAGGGCAATGGACGGCTTCTGATACAAAATCAATAAGTTGATTAACGATTTCTATGTGTTGTGGTTCGATATTAATTAAATGATCTTCAATATTTAAATGAAGAAAATCACTTTGAATACCTGAACAAACTAAATATTGATGGATATATTGGACTTCACCTTGAGGTAGTTCAATATTAAATTCTTCAGCAATAGATACCGCAATATAGTTCGCTATTGCCATTGTTTTATCAATAACATCTGCCTGGTATACTTTTTTTGCTGTTTCTTTTGTATATAAAATATCATTATCTACTCTTTTTATTAAAATTAATAAGTGAGTAATTAAATTAACATATGATAAATCATTAATCGTATATCCTAATCTTTCTTCAGCATTACTAATTATCTTTTCTATTTTATCTATAGATTCTATATTAAAGAGATTTTTTAAACGATAATAAGTAGACAAATCAAGACGACTTGGTTTTTGTTCTTCTTGGTCTTCTTCAAATTCTAATTGTACGAAATCACTTGCTAGTTGACTTAAAGCATGTCTTATTTGGATTTCACTTCCCTCAATACGTGTTCCTTTATAATCACGTACAAGTTTTAAATCAAAGCGACAAGCCCAATTTTCAATCATCTCTAAATCACTGACAATGGATGTTTTAGAAACCATAAATTCTTCAGCAAGTTTATTTAATGAAGTTCCTTCACTATGAGATAGTAAACGTGAATAAATCTTCATTCTTCTTATTTTTGTTGATAAAACATCTGTTGATTCTTTGTGAATACCTAAATAATAAAGTAAAGTTTCTTTTTTAGATACCGAAGCATCTAACTTCACACCATATTTAGATTTTCTCTTTAATTCAATATGATAGTCTGATAAGAAGTCTTCAATTTTACTAAGATCATTATGTACTGTTCTTTTAGACACAGATAAAAAGTCAATCAATTCTTCTTGAGAAACATATCCTTCACGTTCAATAAGTAACTTCAATAACTTTTTTTGTCTTGTATTCATGAAAACCCTCCTTACATCTATCACTATTTTAATATGCAAGAAAACGTTCTGTCAAAAAGAACGTTAACTTGTCAGGTGTTTTTATTCTTCAACAGGAATATCTTTTTTCAAGATATAAATCATTCCAACTACAACGGCAACTCCTACAGCTACAGCAAGAACATACATAAGTGCGTTCCCAACTACAGGTAAAACGATTAATCCACCATGAGGAGCAGCATCAGTACATCCAGCTAATCCAGCAATAATAGCACCTACTGATGATCCAGCCATAATTGAAGGTAATACACGTAATGGATCAGATGCTGCAAAAGGAATTGCACCTTCAGTGATACCGATCAATCCCATAGCAGCGGCAGCTTTTCCTGCTTCTTGTTCTTCAGGTGTAAATTTTTTCTTTAATAACATTGAAGCAATACCCATACCAATTGGAGGAACACAGATAGCAACACCAGTCATTCCCATCATTTCAGTATTTCCAGTAGCAATTAATGCTGATGCTGTTGCAAAAGCAACTTTATTAACAGGTCCACCCATATCAAAAGCAATCATACATCCAACTGCAATCGCTAATAATACTGTAGAACCACCACTTAAACTATTTAAACCATTTGTAAGTGCAGTAACAACTCCACCTAATGGATTAGCTAAAATATAAATATATCCTAATCCAACAACAACCGTAGTAACAATAGGGATAATTAAAATAGGCATAATAGCTTTTAAGAATTTAGGAACATTCCATCCTTTAACCCATTTAGCTAAATAACCTGCACAGATTCCTAAGATCATTGCTCCTAAAAAACCTGTTTTAACTTCACTACTACCAATAGCATTATTAGCAAGATAACCCATTGTCATCCCTGGAAGTAATCCTGGTCTTCCAGCAATTGAATAAGCAATATATCCGGCTAACATAGGACACATAAAGCCAATAGCGGCACCACCAATTGTATTAATATTTGCCCAAAAGGCATTTGTTACTTCCATCCCATTTGCTCCAGCTTTACCTGTAGCTAAAGCAAAGGCAATACAGACACCACCAACAGTAACTGCTGGAATCATGTAAGATACACCGGTCATAACATGATTTTTAATCTCTTTTAAAAACTCTTTCATGATCTTTTCCCTCTCTTTCTATTTTTCTGACACATTTTTTTATTTTACCTTTGATAAAGCATCTTTGATGACACCTTCAGGATCTGAAATACATTTTGCTACATTTTCACGAACAACTAATTTATCATCAAATCTGTCCATTCCTTCAATACCAATTTCTACGGCTAATATAACAACATCAGCTTCTTTAATTTCTTTAGCACTTAATTCATTTTCAATACCAATTGAGCCTTGAGTTTCAATATGGCATGTGTGTCCTAATTCTTTTGCTTTTTTTTCTAAAGCTTCTTGAGCCATATATGTATGAGCAATACCTGTAGGACATGCTGTAATTCCAACTATTTTCATTTTTTTCTCTTCCTTTCTAAATAGATATTTGTGATAAGATTTCATATATTTCATTTTCATCTTTAGCTTCAATTAATTTTTTTCTAAAATCTTCATCAATAAGTTTTCTAGAAATATTAGCTAAAATTTTCATATGAATCTTATCTTGGTTATGTTTTGGAACCCCAATCATAAAGATTAATCTTACTGAGTTTTTATCCCAAATAATTGGTTCTTTAACTCTACCAAATACAACAAACGGGTCTTTTACTGTATCACTTTGTCCATGAGGTATGGCTACCTCATAACCTAAAGCAGTGGAGTATTCTTGTTCCCTTTTTAATACTGCATCAATGTAAACTTGTTTATCTTCAAGTCTGCCTTGATGGAATGCTTGATTTGCTAGAGTAGAAATAATTTCTTTTTTATCGCCAGATAAATCAAGTAAGATAAGTCCTTTATCAATAATCATTTCTTATCCCTCCGTTCCTTACATCTATATCCTAACAAAAGGATGGTAACTTGCATATAACATTGATTTGCAAAAAAAAGAGCAAGTATTAGTATACCAATTTTGCCATTTTTTTAGCAAAACCACTTATACACCTCTTGCTCTTTATATTCCTATACTGATTATAACTAATGATACACATAGTAAAATAATACCGACTATCAAAAAGATAATATAAATCCAACGCTGTCCATTGTCCCCTTCAATATAACAATGATTTACATTATCCGGTTGAACAAGCACTGTTACACTTGTTCCTACTTCATACTTGGGTTTACTGGTGCCAATAGATATTTCTTTTTTAATATATTGTCCATTCACGTAATATTCAACGACTGGATAATAATAAGTATCCCATGTATGATCATCAACTGATGATTGTCTTCTTGCAATATTATCTACAACTTTGCCACTTACTCTTTGCGTACATTGCTTCATTTTCTTTTTATAATTGATAGCTATACCAATGCCAATAGATAAAAATATAATACATAGTAATCCTGTAATGAATAATGGTAAAATCATATGCTCCCCCTTTTTTGTTCATTATAACAAAAAAAGGTAGGCATTGTACCTACCATTTTATAACTATTTAATTGTAATGTATTTTGTATCTTGTGTTTCTAATTCTTTTTTAGGAACTGTAAGTCTCAAGATACCATCTTCATAGCTGGCTTCAATATCTTCATTTCTAACGTTTTCTCCTACATAGAAGCTTCGTGCCATTGAACCCATATAACGTTCTTTTCGGATATATTGTCCTTCTTTATTCTTTTCTTCTTTATCAATACCTTTATTTGTGGCGATTGTTAAATATCCATTTTCTAAGGATATTGAAATATCTTCTTTCTTAAATCCTGGTAAATCCATATCTAATTCATAACTGTGATCTGTTTCTCGAACATCTGTTTTCATCATGTTCTTTGAATGTTTTCCATATAATGGATTTTTCTTTCCAAAGAATTCATTATCAAAGTCATCAAACCAATCATCAAATAAATTTTCTTTAAAAATACTAGGCATCATAAGTCATTTCCCCTTTCAATCTAGATACTTAGATTACTCGCATCGTTGTTTCAAGCGGTGTTAACTTACTGAAACTAGGTTCTTTTTTATCTCTTTCCTAATTTCTAAATACATTATAGTTCTCTCTTTTAGCACTGTCAATAGTTGAGTGCTAAAAATATTATTTTTTGAAATCTTAATTTTTACCCTTTTGTATAAAAATTTAATTGATCATCAATATTTCTTCTGCTATACATCACTCTTAAAATTGTAACTATTTTTGTAGTACTATCTGGAATATAAAATATCACATAATGATCTACAGGTAATACACGAAGTCCTCGACTTTTCCATGGTTCTTCTTCGTATTGTCGATATCTAAATGGCATCATATCTAAACTCAATATATGTTCTTCTAAACGATATAACTGATTGATTGCATTTTGCGGTGATTGTAATTTAAATGCAATATATTCATAAATTTCTTTTAAATCATTTTCAGCCTGTTGAGATACATAAACTTCATATATCATAAACTATAATCCTTATGGATATCATGAAATGCCTGCTTTGCCTTCTTTGTTCGCCCAGTTTGCATATCTTCATATCCTTTTTCTAATTCCTCATTTAAATCTTCTTTTGATAATGTACTTACATCTATCATACTTGTATCTGGTAACTTTACTTCAAATGGGATTCCTCTTTGTAAAATAATTTGTTTATAAAACATATTAATGGCATTTGAGGCAGAAATACCTAATGATGATAAAATTGTTTCTGCTTTTTCTTTAACTTCCGGTTCAATTCTTGCATATAAATTTGCTGATTTTGTAGCCATATAAAATAACTCCTTTCATATATAGTCTATCCTTCTCAATTCATTTTATGCGATTGTCCATACATTAGCAATACATAAATTTATTTTCACAAAAAAAGGTAGGCATTGTACCTACCATTTTATAACTATTTAATTGTAATGTATTTTGTATCTTGTGTTTCTAATTCTTTTTTAGGAACTGTAAGTCTCAAGATACCATCTTCATAGCTGGCTTCAATATCTTCATTTCTAACGTTTTCTCCTACATAGAAGCTTCGTGCCATTGAACCCATATAACGTTCTTTTCGGATATATTGTCCTTCTTTATTCTTTTCTTCTTTATCAATACCTTTATTTGTGGCGATTGTTAAATATCCATTTTCTAAGGATATTGAAATATCTTCTTTCTTAAATCCTGGTAAATCCATATCTAATTCATAACTGTGATCTGTTTCTCGAACATCTGTTTTCATCATGTTCTTTGAATGTTTTCCATATAATGGATTTTTCTTTCCAAAGAATTCATTATCAAAGTCATCAAACCAATCATCAAATAAATTTTCTTTAAAAATACTAGGCATCATAAGTCATTTCCCCTTTCAATCTAGATACTTAGATTACTCGCATCGTTGTTTCAAGCGGTGTTAACTTACTGAAACTAGGTTCTTTTTTTATCTCTTTCCTAATTTCTAAATACATTATAGTTCCTTCTTTTAGCACTGTCAATAGTTGAGTGCTAATTTTTTATTTTTTTGTTATCTTTGCATCAAGTGCCATAACATTAAGAATATTTGCTATAAACGCAAGTAAGATAACCAAAACAAAGATGATAAAATCATGAGGATTATTTAAAGGCAACATCTCTAATATCGTCACGGCTATAATCCCTGTCATCATCAATATGACTATTAATCTCTTTTTATATTTTTTATTTTCTATTTATATTTCTTTTAATACTTGTGTCATATTTTCCTCAGCAACTTCTTTTATATTTTCATCTAGAACACGTTTTCCTGATAAAATTTCATTAATACTAATCTTATAAAGATCACTCAACAAAATGAGACATTCAATAGGTGGCATATAATTTCCTGTTTCCCATCTTGATATGGTTTTATTGGTTACCCCTATTTGTTGTCCTAATTGTTCTTGGGTTAGATGATGTTCTATTCTTAGTTGTTTTAAAAAAGCTCCTATCATTTGAGTATTCATAAAATTTCCTCCTTTAAATCTTCTTCATCATCACAATTAAACTTTTATACGTCTTTACCATAAATAGCGAATTCTAAAAATGATTAACACACTTCGTTTATTACCCATTTACCATTTAATATTATTTTTTTAACATTAAACGATTATAACATATCTATTTATATTATTGACTTCTCATATATCCAGGAATAAAATAAACTTGTTTATTGATAAACTAGTTTATTTTAAGGAGGATCTTATGCCAGCTAAAAAACAAATTACTAAAGATATGATTTTAAAAGCTGCTTTTAAGTTATTAAAACAACAAGGTTATCAAGCAGTTACAATTAAAAAACTAGCTAAAGAATTAAAATGTTCTACTCAGCCTATTTATTTATCCTTTACAGGAATGGATGCATTACGGCATGAACTGATAGCTTTAGCTATTGAAGAATTTAAAAAAACGATGCAAGTTGAAAATCAACAAAACACTATTCATCTCTATGGAATAGAATATGTACAATTTGCTAGAAAGAATCCAAACTTATTTTATTTCCTATTTATGCGTAGTCATGCATTTGATGAGACAAAGCAAATGCTCACTCCTATCATTGAACAATCTATAAATGAATTCATGGATCTTTATCATATAAGTCATGATGAAGCAGATCATTTACATGATCATCTTTGGATGCATAGTCATGGCATCGCTTCTATGATTGTTACTGATTTCTGTGATTGGGATTTAGAAAAAGTGAATTTTATGATAGACAATTGTAAAAAAATATTTATTAAGGAATACGAGGCTTAATATGTTTACTAATAAAGATTTAAGAAAATTAATTTTTCCGCTTTTTGTAGAACAATTCTTATTACTGTTCGTTGGTATTGCGGATACTTTTGTAGTGAGTTTTTCTAGTGAAGCTGATGTATCAGGTGTTTCCCTGGTCACATCTTTTAATACCGTTTTAATATTTTTATTTACAGCCCTAGCTTCTGGTGGTGCTGTTATTATTAGTCAGTATATTGGTAGTAAAAGTGATGAAAAAGCATCGAAAGCATCAAGTCAATTATTACTTATTTCTATTATTATCTCAGTCGTTTTATCAACGCTGATTTTAGTATTTAACCAACCTTTATTAAAATTATTGTTTGGTAAAATTGAAGATGATGTCATGCATGCTTGTCAGTCTTATCTTATTATTACTACATTTTCACTTCCTGCACTTGCTATATATGATGCAGGAGCATCCTTATGTAGAAGTATTGGTAAGACCTCTATCACGATGTATATTTCTTTAATTACTAATATTTTGAATGTTATAGGTAATTGTGTTGGCGTTTTTGTACTTCATTTAGGAGTAGCTGGTGTCGCTTATCCTTCTTTAATCACAAGAACTCTATCAGCCATTTTTATTACGATTTATTGTTTTTATGGTCATATCTCGGTTAAATACAAAATTCCTTATATTTGTACGTGGAATGGTCCACTACAAGCTAAAATTATGAAGATTGCAATTCCTAACGGTATTGAAAACGGTGTTCATCAACTCGTAAAAGTTGCTTTATCAAGTATGGTTGCTTTGTTTGGAACATATCAAATTGCTGCTAATGGAATGGCACAAAGTATTTGGTCACTTGCTGCTATTATGGGACTAGCCATGGCTCCTGTTTATACAACAGTTATTGGTCAATGTATGGGAGCACGAGATATTGAAAGTGCCAATTATTATTTTAAAAAGCTAGATAAAATTACTTTGGTTTTGTCCATTCTATGGAATGCACTTATCTTTGTAATCACACCATTTATTATTCGTTGCTCAGCTATATCTAGTCAGGCTAAAGATCTTGTTATTTGGTTAGTATTAATTAATAATATCTTTAATGGTTTGTTTTATCCTTATGCAGGACCACTTGGAAATGGTTTACGAGCAGCTGGAGATGTTAAATTTACAATGATTACGTCTATTGTTTTAACAGTTGCTGCAAGATTATTCTTTTCTGCCTTATTTGGTCTAATATTAGGTTGGGGTGTTATAGGTATCGCATTGGGCATGAGTATGGATTTAATATTTAGAGGAATTATTTTTGTTTATCGATTGAAATCTCAAAAATGGACAAGATTTGAACTTATATAAAAAAATGGCAATCGCCATTTTTTATTTATCTTCAATTTTTATAACAATCGTCCTTTTTAATAAAATAAAGGCTACAAATGCCGATACTCCTTCTGCAAAGATAAAAGTAAACCATAATATCCAATATGGCATATTATATATCATAACAAGTTTAGCTAATATGTAAGCCACTGGTATAACAAGTAAAAATTGACGTAATAATGAAATAATCAATGATGAAATACCATTTTCTAATGCTTGAAAACATCCCTGCATAGCAATATTAGCGCCAGCAAACATAAAACTTACTGATATGATCCTCATGGCACTTTCACACAATGAGGCTGTTTGACCTGATAAACCAAAGATTGTAGTAAATGCACGGGCACTTAATTCTAGTGTACCAAAACCAATGAGCATAATAACCAAGGTATAAATTAGACCATATTTAATTCCGTCTTTGATTCTTTTTTTATTTTGTAAACCATAATTAAATGACACAATAGGCGTAATGGCATCTCTCAAACCAAATGCAGCAAATAAAACAAATTGTTGTATTTTATAATAAAGTCCATATGCCGTTACAATTCTTTCATCAACCATACCAAAAATAACATTTAAAGCATAAGTCATGACTGACATCAATGCTTGAGCAACAATAGCCGGAAAACCAATGGCATAAATTTGTTTAATAATTCGTGCATTGGGTTTTAAATATTTTAAATCATTGCTGATTTCATGATCATATTGATAATGAAAATAAAAATCTAAAACAAAAGAACATATTTGACCAAGAACAGTTGCTATAGCTGCACCGTTTACTCCTAAAGCGGGTAATCCACATAAACCATATATCAAAATAGGATCTAAAATCATATTTAACACTGCCCCACTTACTTGCGCAATTGTCGTATACATAGACCGTCCAGTAGCTTGAATTATTTTTTCATACAAAGAATAGAATACGATACCAAATGAAGCAATACAACATATTTTTAAATACTGACTTGCCATTGTGATAATTTGGGGATTATGACTTTGGCTTCTTACATAAAAATCCGTTCCAAATAAACCAAATATCAAAAAAACAAAATAGATAATAAAACCTAAAAAGAGTGCATTGCCAGCACTATGACTCGCTCTTTGACGATCATTTTGTCCTAAACATTGGGCAATCAGTGCATTCACACCTACTCCCGTTCCTATCCCTATCGCTACCATAAGCATTTGCACTGGAAAAGCAAGTGTTAATGCATTTAAGGCTGCTTCACCACAACCCTTCATATTAGATACAAAAGCACTATCTACAATATTATAAAGTGCTTGTAACATCATCGAAAAAATAATAGGTATTCCCATTGATAATAATAGTTTTTTTACAGGCTCATCTGCCATTTTATTTGTACTTTCCATATAAGTCCTCCTCTATAACAAAAACGCCCAACCTTGTGAATATTTCACAATAGATTGCGCGCTTTCATTGCTGGACTTACATCTAATCGGTTAACACGATTTTCTTCGACATTATAACAAAAAAATATTTTTCTTGTAAGTTAAAAAAAGAAATTCTCTTATATTTTTTATATATAAATAGTGGAGGTGTTTTATTATTGAAGCAAAGTATTGATTTTAAAAATGATCTATTCTTTAAATATCTGTTACATGATGATCAAGATCCTGATTGTTTATATTTGCTTCGTCTTTTGATTGAAGGTATTTTACACATTCATCCTCATCATATTCAAGTCATGAATCCTGAACTTTATCCCCAAAACAGTAAAGATAAGAATATGAAACTTGATCTTACGATTGTTGATGATAAAGGTCAAATCATTAATATCGAAATGCAAAATTCGATGTTTAATCAATATCATTATTATCGTTTTCAAGGTTATGGTGCTAAATTATTAGCCAATCAAATTAAACAGGGGCAAAGTTATATTGATACAATGAATCCGATTTTTCAAATGATTCTCATTGATGATATGGATCCACGCCATCCTAAGTTATATGACTGGTATACTTCTAAAAACGATGAAAATCATCAAGAAAGGTATAATTTAATTCATCGTGTCTATGTTCAACTCCCTTATATTAATGTGATAAGTGAAACAAAAGGAATTGAAAACTTAACGGAATTAGAATTACTTTTATACATATTTAAAAACGGATTATCAGATGATATAATGAGGATAGAAAAAGAGGTGATTAAGATTATGGAAAGAAAATTTAAGCGTTATAATCGAGAAGATATCTTATTATCAGATGAAGAAATGATTGAATTTGAAGAATGGTCTAAAGCCTTAGAAAGAGGTCTTGCAATGAAGGAAAAACAAAAGGAATTAGTTTTGAAATATTTTCATAAATTTTATCCTGGATATAATGATGACTTTTTACAAGATCTTACATTAGATGAGTATGATTTAGTTTTAGATATGATTATTGATCGTCAAGATATAGAAAACATCAAAAAAGAAATTCTGTAAACGAATTTCTTTTTTTAGTTACAAACATAAATATATCGTCCAAATTTAACATACTCCGTCTTTTTTCTAAGACAACAATCAATAATTTTATATCCAGCATTTATTAAAAAGGAATCCTATATAAAAAGATTCCAAATAATTTTCACTTTAATTTTTATAACAAACTCGCCTGTTTACTAAACTCATCATAACTATCAACAAAATGATATGGCTCGTATTCACCATATGCCATTGGTCTACTAATAGTTATAATTTGTGTATCGTATCCAAGTTTTTCCTGTAAAGCATCAGCGAATTTTGCCATTTTTTCTCCTGGTTCAGTTTGTAATGCAATACACCCGGATTTTTTAAATTTTTTTGCAATTAAATAGCACATTTGCTAACACCTCCTCAAACTCTTTAACTGATTTTATTTTACCACCCTCATATAGTTTACGCAAGATTATACCAATTTGATTATCATAACCTCTTTTATAAAATTTATCATGCATCCAATCATTAAACTGTCTATCATAATATGTATTAAACTGTATTTCTATTGGATAGTGGAAATTATCTTTTTGATAATATACATGAACACCTCGATATCCATCGTCATTGTTTTTTCCCTTAGACATATCAACAATTCTTATCTTTTCTTCAGTTTTAAGTGATAAAACTTCCTCATAGTTTGAACAAATTGATCTAAACCCCAGAATATCATTAAAGACACGAGAAAAAATTGCTGTAGGATATCTGTCAAACTTCATAGCCGCTGATCCAATACTTTTAATTCTTAGATCAACGGGTAACCTATATAATATATCTTGCATATTATACCATTGTCGCGCATTTCTTATATCATTTAATACTTCATTTTTATCAAAATGTCGCAAAGTTCTTTTCATGCTTACTGACAATCCAGTTTTATATGATAAGGAATCCAATATTTCTATACTTAACCCAACTTTATCTAATATATACATTTATAAGCACCTCTTAATATATTATTTTATCATCTTCCGCAAATAATAAAAATATTTTTCACTATAATGTACAAATTGATTGTGCAAAATTGAAATTCTATAATGAATTTCTTTTTTTAGTTACAAACATAAATATATCGTCCAAATTTAACATACTCCGTCTTTTTTCTAAGACAACAATCAATAATTTTATATCCAGCTTGTTCTATTTCTTTAGTCATATCCTCAAAAGTGACCATGACCATTTTCTTGCAGATTTTTCTAGAGGCTTGAATCATGGAACATTGTTCTTCATAAGTAATAGGTGTATAGAGATTATAAGGAATATCCATAATAGCCACATCATAAACCTGAGTATGGTCATGAATATCTTTTCTTTGAATCAGTTGTCCATCATAGCCATAATACTCTAGATTCTTTCTAGCATGCCATGATATTTCCCTGGAAATATCATAGCCTTCTATATTCAATCCCAAAGCTAATCCTTCTAATACGACTGTACCCATCCCGCAACAGGGATCGATGATAGTTAAATCTTTATCTCCACCACTTGCAATATTTACTAATGTTCTTGCTAGACGAATATCTAAAGAATTAGAAAAAGTCCACGGTTTATTGTCATGTTTTTTCCATGCCGGGATACCATGATGATAATAACCACATATCCACATATTATTTAAATAAGTTAAAGCAATAGTATGTAAAGGCTGATTGAGTTTAACCGTTCCTTCAATCATCCATGATAAATCTTTACATTTTTTCAAACTATCACGATATTCGACATGATTCATTTTATTTTTCACGTAAATTACTTTAAAATCAGGATATTCGTAATTCAATGCTTTAACTTCTTTTAATAGTTCATCAAAATTTTCACTCATCGCAAAAATATCAATCTTCGCCTTAATAAAGACACTATCATCCTGACAAATATCTTGATTTGTTAAATAATACTGTCCTCGATATTCTTCATGAAAGAGATACTTAAACTCTAAAGCACATAAATCATGATCTTCTGGGGGATAATTAAAAATATATAGATACTTTTTCATAATAACTCCTTTTTATGTTATAGTTATCTTACCATGGAGGTAAAATATGAAATATTTACAAATTTTAAAAAATAAATTTAATCAAGATCAATTATTGGTTTTGTTTTCTTGCTTTGTTTTGACATTTCCCTTCTATATTAGTGGACCTATCTATGTCATAGAAGCATTATACTTATTGTACACAAAAAAAGGAATAGACGCTTTTAAAAATACTCCTAAAATTAAATATTTGTATTTATTTTTAGGGTTATCTTTGATTGTTTCTGTGATATCTAAAAACTTGATTGGTGTAGGTTGCGTTGTCGCTATCGCTATTTTCATAATGTTAATGCTTTATTATCGTGAACATATTACACCTGAATTATTTGAACTTATTGTAGACTTATTGATTTTTTTATCTATTTTTTGGGCTATTTATGGGTTGTATGAACAAACTGTTATTTTACATCGTTTAGGTTATTCACACTTTACTTTAAAAATCTTTTCACGAAGAGAAAATAGGTTAAACAGTGTTTTCTTTAACGCTAACTACTATGCTATGATGATTGAATTTTTAATCATGATGATTACCTATAAATTTTTTACAACAAAGCACAATATTAAAAAATCTATTTATTATGTATGTGTAGGTTTACTTAATGTCTTTATGCTTTATATGACAGGATGCCGTACTGCTTTAATTGCGATTGCCGGTGCGATGATTATCTTTTTGATTATTAATAAAAATTATAAATTATGTACTTTAATAGGGATTGGCTTTTTAGCTATTGTTGCCTTTTTTTTCATTCATCCAGATAAGTTTCCTCGTATAGAATATCTTCTTTCTAACTATGCAGTACGTATAAAGATTTGGAAAGCAGCTATTCAAGGAATCAAAGCGCATCCTTTATTTGGACAAGGCCCAATGACTTATATGATGATTTTTAAACAATATGGTGGTCATGCTACTCAACATGCTCATAGTGTTTATTTAGATCCTATCTTATCATTTGGTATTGTAGGAATTGGTTTGTTAGTGCCTTATATTATTGATAACTTCAAAAGATTATTTATCGTTGTTAAACAAAATCTTAATCGTAGCTACTTTGCTCTTGTTATCAGTTGTATTGTTGTCATTTTATTACATGGTACTTTAGATTATACTATCTTTTGGTTACATACTGGTTTGTTATTCTTATTTATCGCCAATAGTTTTGCAATGTATCCACAAACACATTAAAAGCAGGTTACCCTGCTTTTTTAATTGTGATGATTTTCCATACAGTAAAGAATAACCATCCATATAAATGTTCCAATAATTAAAATAATAAGCCAATATGGCGGATGACTACTTTCATTGACTGCTTGATTTGTTAATGCAAAACATGATTGAACTGATGCCAAGATAACCCCTATCATTGTTATCATTGATAAAACATATTTTTTCATGATATCACCCCTTATTTATTTCTAATTCTATTTTACTGCCAAATTTAGGTAAAAATGTGTCAAAAATGTAAAGATTTTATTATATTTTCTAGTAAATTATTATTTTTTATTACCAAAAAATGCAAAAAACTTGACAATTATGACGATAGTAATAATATTAATCTATAGAATAAAAAAAGGAGATAATATGACACGTACTGCAAAGAATTTTTTTAGAATAGAAATGGTTTTATTAAAAATTATCGACTCTGGAGAAGAATGTTATGGATATCAAATTGTACAAACTTTAAAAAAACAATCTGATGGTCATATTAATATTGCAGAAGGAACAATGTATCCAATTCTTTATAAATTAACAGATCAAGGTTACATTACAAGTGAACGCCGTCTTATTAACAAAAGACAAACACGTGTTTACTATAAAATCACTCCAGAAGGAAAACAATATTTAGAACAACTTTATCAACATTATTTAACAATAACAGGTTGTATCAAAAATATTATGTCCGATTAAGCCCAACTTGGGCTTTTTTTATGTATAATAACAACGGAGGTATAATGATGAAAATATTAGTATGTGCACCTTTACAAGATCAAGAAATAAAAGAAATTCAAAATGCTTTTATTGATGATACTTTTATCATCAATAAAAAGCCTACACAAAAAGATATTGATAATGCAGATGTGATTATCGGTAATCCTTCTTTATCACTCCAATTAAATCAAGAGCATCTTCAAGCTATCTTTTTAAATAGTGCTGGAAGTGATGCTTATATTAAAGAAGGTATCCTTCACAAAAACACCCAGTTAGCAAATGCAAGTGGAAGTTATGGTAAAGCCATAAGTGAACATATTATCGGCATGATGATTGCATTATGTAAAAACTTTAAATTCTATTCTTTGCAAATGACAAAACAACAATGGCATCCATTAAAACAAGGAAAAGAAATTTATCATAGTCATGTTTGTATTGTGGGTTATGGTGATATTGGTTATGAAACAGCAAGAAGATTGAAGGCATTTGATTGTCATATATCTGCTGTAAAAAGAAGAAAACAAGATCATCTTCCTTATGTTGATGATATTTATACATTAGATCAATTAGATGAACTCTTGCCACAATGTGACTTTGTTATTCTTGCTTTACCTCAAAATAAACAAACAATTCATTTATTTGATTACAAAAAATTATCTAAAATGAAACCTGATGCTATTATTATTAATGTAGGTAGAGGAAGTGCAATCGTTAGTGATGATTTAGTTCAAATTTTAAATGAAGGGCATCTTTATGGCGTAGGACTTGACGTTGTTGAAAATGAGCCATTAGATTGTTCTTCACCATTATGGAACATAGACAGAGTCATGATTACCCCTCATAGTTCGGGTGGCTTTGTTTGGGATAGTGTGAGAAGTGAATATTGTCAATTAGTTATGCGTAATCTTCATCATTTAAAAAATGGTGAGGTATTAGAAAACGAAGTTGACTTTAATACCGGCTATCGTCGTGTTGTTTCTTATAAAAAATAAAAAAGTATCTGACGATACTTTTTTATTTGCTTGTGTTTTGCCAATAGTTTTGAATGCTTTTCACTTCATTATCATTAATTCTCAAGATATGTTCTTTTCTATCGTTAATATAATTATCTCTTGCACGAATACTGCTAAAGTATTTAGAACATCCTTGAATATGATTTTCATCGAGTATTTCAATAAACATTTTTGATTCTTCTACTCGATAGACTTTCTTTGGATAATTATTATGATCTTTATTATCCATGTCCTTAAAATATAATGCACATTCCATAAAAAATTCACCTCATGAATATCATTATACCAATTAGATTTTTAAATAACAGTCTTGACATATGTATTATTCACAAAACAATATTTTTAATATCTCTTCTAAACCATTTTCAGTAATAGATTTACAAATAATGTTGGCTTTTTCTTTTAATAGAGAACAGGCATTGCCCATTGCAACTCCTACATGACAATATACAATCATTTCTAAATCATTTTCGCCATCGCCAAAGGCATAAGTCGCTTCTTGATCCAGATGGTAATAATCTAATACTTTTTGAATTCCTGTTGCTTTGGAAATAGTAGGTGAATAAAACTCAAATGCATTATCACTACCATGTTCATCATAGTTAATCACATATCCAAAATGATTTTTAATATATTCTTCTATTTTGTCTTTATCTTGATTTGTTACATTTGCTTCTATTTTCAATGCTTTTTTTAACACTTCATCACGATTAAACTTTGTTGTAAATAAATCATCATTATGTCTTAAATTAACAAAAAATTGATAAAGTTCTTGGTGACGAGGATCAATATAAAGATGATTGGCTGTTGCAATCATATAATCACATTTTAACTCTTCTAACATCTTTACTGTTTGCATAGATAAATCATAATCCATTCTATTTTCATAGATTGATTGTCCATCAATTTCTACATATGCACCATTAGTAAGAATATAACCATCAAATGTTCCATCACACCATTTATCTTCTAACATCGCTTTAGGTCTGCCACTACAAATAAATAATTTATGTCCTTGTGCTTTAAGTTTCAATAATTGTCCTTTTACTCCTTGAGGAATGTCCATAATTCCTGCCTGCGACCATATTAATGTTCCATCAATATCAAAAAATAATACTTTTTGTTTCATACTTTCACCTCAAAAAAAGTATATCATAATGATTTTTTATCTCTTTATATTTTCTAAATTAAAAAAACAAGATAAAAATATCTTGTTTATTTTAATTTATATCCATGGTCCATAGGTCCTTGACCACTACCTAAATCTAAATTTTCTTGTAAACATCCAGAAATATAATCTTTAGCTTTTTTGATTGCATCATGTAAGTTATCACCTTTTGCTAAATTAGAAGCAATGGCACTTGATAAAGTACATCCTGTCCCATGAGTATTTTGGTTATCAATTCTTTTTCCTTTAAACCATGTAAAGTGATGACCGTCGTATAATAAATCATTAGCGTCATTAATTTGATGTCCACCTTTAACTAAAATGGCACATTGATATTTTTCACTCATAATTTGAGCTGCTTTTTTCATATCTTCTTCATTTTTAATTTCTATATCAGACAAAATCATTGCTTCTGGAATATTAGGAGTGAGAACTGTTGCTAAAGAAAATAAGTAATCTTTAAGTACGTTAATGGCATCATCATTAAGTAATTTTGCCCCACTGGTTGCTACCATGACGGGATCAATCACAATATTATAAACGGGATATTGATGTAATTTATCAGCAATAACCTTAATGAGTGATCCTTTAGATACCATGCCTATTTTTACTGCTTCAGGATAGATATCTTGAAAAATACTATCTAACTGTAAAGCAAGAAAATCAGGTGTCACATCTAAAATACCGGCTACTCCTGTTGTATTTTGAGCAGTTAAAGCCGTAATCGCACTCATACCATAAACATGATGTGCCAACATGGTTTTTAAGTCTGCTTGAATGCCTGCACCACCACTGCTATCACTTCCAGCTATTGTTAAAGCACTATAAATTTGGGGATGAACAATTCTTTGTGTTTTTTGTTTTAAAATTTCACTACTACCTTGAATATCATCACTCGCAAAAATAGCACTGACAATAGCGACACCATCAATACCACTACCGGTTAATGATAAAATATTGTGTTCATTAATACCCCCAATGGCTACAACAGGAATATCAATTTGTTGGCAAATCTCTTTTAATGTTTTCAAAGAAACCGCATCAGCATCATCTTTGGTTGCGGTTGTAAAAATAGCACCAACACCTAAATAATCTGCTCCCCCATCATAAGCCATCTTAGCTTCATTTAAATCATGAGCCGATACACCAATAATCTTATCAGGTCCTAAGATATCTCTTGCCTTCTTTAAATCTAAATCATCTTGACCAATATGTACACCATCAGCATCAATTTCCTTAGCTAATTGAACATCATCATTAATAATAAGTGGCACTTGATATTGTTTACACAATACTTGAATTTGTTTTGCTTCTTGTAAAAAAGATTCATGATCTAAATCTTTTTCACGAATTTGTACCATTGTTGTTCCCCCTTTAAGGGTTTGTTCTACCTGTTGATACAAAGTTTGATTTTTTAACCATCTGCGATCAGTTACCGCATATAATAATAAATCATTTTTATTTAATTTCATATTTAGCTCCTGCTTGTAAAATATATCCATCCATATGATTTACTGCATCAATAATACGATTACGATATGTGGCATTTCCTTCAAATGATTGTAGATGTGTTTTGGCGATTTCACCTGCTAATCCCATTTGGCATACTGCTGCCACACATGCTTTTAATGGTGTTTCAGGATTAGCTGTAATATAGGCTGTCATTAAACCTGATAATTGACATCCAGTACCTGTAATCGCACTCATTTCTTTTTCCCCATTATAAATAACATAACATTCTTTTCCATCACTTACTAAGTCAATTGCTCCCGTGACAGCGATAATGGCATTCATTTTTTGAGCATATTCTTTTACGAAAGCAACGTTTTGTTCTAGGTTATCTTGAGTAACGGCATCCATTTCACTCGCATCTACACCATGGGTATTTCCTTGGTTTAAAGCAAGTGTTTTAATTTCTGAAATATTTCCTCTAATAACTGAAAATTGGACTTCTTCGATTAATTTTAGTGCAGTTTGGGTTCTTAAATTACTGGCTCCTACTCCTACTGGATCTAATAAGACAGGATGATTTAATTCATTTGCTTTTTTTCCTGCCTTGATCATAGATTGAATTGTTCTATGATTTAAAGTTCCAATATTAATATTTAAACCATTACAAATCGAAGTAATTTCTTCGACTTCCCCTTCATCATCAGCCATAATAGGGCTTGCCCCTACAGCTAAAATCATATTGGCCACATCATTAACAGTTACATAATTTGTAATGTTATGAATAAGTGGACTTTTTTTCTTTACGTTTTCTAATTGTTCTTTCATTGTGTTCTCCTTTTTATTTATAAAAAAACAGAGAACCTGAAAAGAATCTCTGTCCTATGTATCGTTCCTACGTTGGCATTATCCAAATCAGGTTATGGGTCTAAGTTTACAACTTACTCTCAGCCTGTCTACAAGCTCCCCTGTTTATTTATATTGTACTCTTATTATAGGGGCTTTCCCTTATTTTGTCTAGGCACCCAAGATAAATAACATGATAGGAATTGTTATCAATGATAATAATGTAGAAAGAGCAACACCTGAAGAAGCTACCTGAACATTACCATTATATTCATTTGCTCCCATGGCTACCATTGAACCTACTGGCATACCGATTGAAATAGTTGCAATTTTAATAATCATCATATCTTGCGTTAAAAAACTTGCGAGAAAGAAAACAAATAGGGGTGCTGCGACTAATCTTAACACTGTAATAAAATATAAACTTTTATCTTTTAGTACCGCAAGTATTGGATAATCACCAATAGATGCACCAATAGAAATCATAGATAGTGGGGTAACAAGTGAACCAACAAAGTTAAGAGATTCACTTATAGGGGTTGGTAATGAATAGGCTGTAAAATATAATACTATCGCTAAAATAGATGAAATGACACCTGGGGTAACCAATTGTTTAATTTCAAATTTAAAATCTCCTTCACCATCTTTAGCCAGCAAATAAGCTCCCAGTGTAAAGAATAAAAGATTATAAGGCATATGGAGTAATGTATTATAGAATACAGCTTGATTGCCAAACATGGATTGTAAAATAGGCAAAGCCATAAAACCACAATTAGAAAACATAAGCATACAAATATATGTTTTTTGATAATCAGCTTTTAATGGTAATACTTTAACTAAAATAAAACTAATAATGGGCATCGCAATATAGATAACTAAACCTACTGTTAATAATTCTATCGCTAAATGATTATTTCCACTTTTCATTGAAGCAACTGATCCAACAATTAAACATGGATTGGCAATTTGAATAATTAAAGATGAAATACTTTTATTTACTTTCGTATTTAAAATATCTTTTTTATTTAATACAAAGCCAATAATAATCGCAAAAAACAATTTACACATTGTATTTAAAATCATGATTTCCACCCCACTAATAATTTTTTATTACATTATAACTAAATTGTAAATTTATGTAAATAATTGAGTCATGATAAGCATAAATTCTTTTAGTTTGTAAAAAATAAAAGAGGAGGTGAGAGAATGAAACTTTGTTTAACATCTGGTAATTATCATGTTTTTTCATTAATGATTCAAAATCATCAAGATTCCCGTATTAAAATTAAAGACAGTTATCAATTAGATTATGATCTCATTTTAGAAATTGATACGACTTTAAAATTAGAACATGTCCTATCTATTTTAAAGCATGAATTACGTTATTCTCCTTTTATGTATCTTTGTCCTTTATTTCAACTAATCCCTTATCATCAAAGAGCTAAAATAGGTCTTCAAATTCCTTCTTTAACATCTAAAAATCAACTTGCTTTTCAATAAGACTTACTCGTGTAAGTCTTATTGTGTAAGCGCTTAATCGGTGGTATAATAGTGGTATTCGGAGGTGATTTAAAATGAAGAAACGTCCTCGTGTTGGTCTCCTTATTTGCTCAGATTCTCATTATTTATCTGAGATAACACGTGGAGCCCATGCTGCCTGTCTTGAAATGGATGCTGATTTTATCATTTTAAATGGTGGAAAGATAAAAGAAAACCAAGAACTTGATCATTATCAAAAATCTATTGTTTATCAATACGCTAATGTTATGGATCTTGATTTTTTATTGATTCCCTATTCATCAATATGTCCAGAAAATAATGATATAGCTAAAGCATTTTTAAAATCATTTGAAGTACCTATTATTATTTTAAATCAACCTTCACCACTATATAGTTCTGTATCATATAATAATTTTTCCGGAACCAAAGAAGCTGTTGATTATATGATTGAAAATTGTGGATGTCTTCGTCTTGGTATGATCAGTGGTAAAAAAGATTCACATGGTTCTATTGAAAGGGTTGAAGCCTTTAAAACCTCTTTAAAAAACCACACTATGGCTATTCAAGATGATGATATTCTTTATGCATCTGATTATACGAAAAATCATAATGAACTTATCCGTGACTGGCTTATTTTACATCCCTATATAGATGGGATTATGTGTGCATCTGATGAACTGGCACTTTGTTTGTATCAACAGGTTAATGCTGTGACAAATAAAAAGATTGGTCGCGATATCTTTATTTGTGGCTTTGATGATGAACCTATTGCTGCTCATTGTATCCCTTTATTATCTTCATGCCACACTGATCCTTCTTATTTAGGTTACATGGGAGCGATTGAGGGATTATCCACTTTAAAAAAAGATAAACACTTTCATAAAACAATTGATACGTTCTTTATTCCTCGAGAATCTGTTGGTTATAATGCGCAAACTGAAGATTATTTATATCGTTTTTTACTTGATTGTAAAGAATCTCACTTACCAGTAGATTATGTCGCTAGTGGTATTACTAATTATGTATTTGATAATCGTTTAGTTTATCATTTGCCAATTAAAGATAATGTCAATCAATTATTTACTTTATTACTCACTGTTCATGAAGATCAGTTAGTTGATACTTCAACAAAAAGAGATATGAGTCAAATAATTGAAGGTATTTTTACTTATGATTTACTTAATTATATTGATATTGAAAGGTTTTTAAGTGCAACTTCTTTTGTTTTAGATTTTTATCATTCACATCAAAAAAATGTTCATCTCTTTTATCGAGAAATCTATTCAAAAATCATTACTTCTTATCATATGATTATTTCTAAAAGAGAATTACATTATCATGAAGAATTTACTAATTTAAATAAAGTAAATCGTGAAAGCGCACTGGTGAATAAATCCAATCATATTTTTGATGTACTCGCCAATAACTTACAACATTTTGGTGTAAAGAATGCGAAGTTATATCTTTATCAAGAAATGATTCCTTACTATCATAATAAACCATTTGAGTTACCTGATAAGGTATATTTAAAACTTAAAATAGAAAATCAACAAGTGATACCTTGTCCTCAACAAGCTTATTATCTTCATCATATATTTAATGATATTAAACCTTATCAGTTAATTTCTGCTATTTATTCTAACGACTATCAAATTGGTTTCTTTATTTCAGATTTATCTTTAGATCAATCTGAATTGATTGATTATATTTCAAGTCAAATAGGTTCTTCTTTGCATTTCTCTGCTGCAGTAAATAAATTAAAACAATTCTCTACTACTGATACGCTTACTGGTTTATTAAATCGTAGAGGTCTTATAGAATCTGCACATCGTCTTTTAAATTCATTAAATGAAAAAGAAAATGCATATTTCTTTTTAGCTGATATTGATCGACTTAAATATATTAATGATAATTTTGGACATAAATATGGTGATGAAGCCATTAAAGTAGCAACACATATTATTAATCATATTTTTAAAGATAATAGTGTTATTGGTCGTATTGGTGGTGATGAATTTGTGGTTATCTTTAAATGTGAAGGAACATCTTTTATCAATCAGTTTAAACATACAATCGAAGATGTTACTTTAATAGAAAATCAACAGCATCATTTACCTTTTACAACAACTGTTTCTTATGGCATTTCAGTCATTGATGTTAATCATTCCCAATTAGATTTAACCCAAATGATTAATGATGCAGATGCTTTAATGTATGAACGTAAGAAAAAGAAAAAAAAGAAAAATCCTATAACAAATTAAGCTTATTGAAAATAATCAATAAGCTTTTCATTTTTTATTTTTAATTGTTGATCACACATTGAAGCTAATGTGAGCGAGTGACTAACAATAATCACACATTTATTTTCTTGATGCGCTAATTCAATAAATAATTTCATGACTTCTAATGCGTTATCTTCATCTAGATTACCAGTAGGTTCATCAGCTAATATCAAATCAGTATCCTTAACAATCGCTCTAGCAATAGCGACTCTTTGTTGTTGTCCACCTGATAATTTTCTTACATCTCTTAAAGCCATATCTTTAGAGATTCCTAATTGATCCAGTATTTGTAAGCAATACTCTTTTTTATTTTTTATTTTTTTATGAGCAATATCTAAAGCTAACATCACATTATCCAAAGCATTCATATAATAAATAAGATTATAAGACTGAAATACGATCGTCATTTTTTCTTTACGATACTTAGTTAAACCTATTTGACTTATATCTTCTTGTTTATATAAGATTTTTCCTTCTTGAGGACTATCTAAACCTGAGGCTAATGCCAGAGTTGTTGTTTTCCCACTCCCACTAGATCCTACTATAGCATAGACCTTCCCTTTTTCAAATGAATAAGAAGTATCTTTTAAAACAGGATGAACACCTTGTCCATCAGGATATGAATAACTTACATTTTTGAATTCTAATAAAGATTCCATACTATCCTTCCTTTCTCGTTAGTATTTCTCTTGGTGAGAGTCTTAATATGTAGGTTGCTGGAACAATGATTGAAACAACACATACTGCTCCGGTAATCGCAAATAATTCAATGACATTATCTGATGTAATGGATACATCCAGTTCTTTTTGTTGATCTTGTTTATTATTATCCATATGTTGAGGACCATCATTTTGTTGAACAGTTTGACTACTTTCCATGACTTGATAAATAGAATTGGCTGCTACTTTACCAGTACCCAACGAAATAACAATGGCTATCACTGCAATCACTAATATTTCTAATAATTGTTGTAAGATAATTTTAACCTTAGTTTGTCCAAGTGATAATAAAACACCAAATTCATAATAACGATTTCTAATCGTTAAAGCTAAAATTAAACATAAAATAGCACTTCCTCCAATAACAATAATCCATACAAATAATTGAGCATAAGACTTCATATTTTCTAATGAAGAAGCATTTTGCTTATACATTTGATCATTAGTTTCTAAAGAATAAGTATTAAAATCAATACTTGTTTTCTTTTTAGCTAATTTAACAAAACTATCTGCATTTTTAGGATCATCTAAATAATAAGTAGCTGATGTTAAATTCTCACTACTATTAGATAATGTTTGTCCTACAGATAAACCTGTATAAATGGTATTAACAGGATTATTAAAATGAGCATCTCCTATTTGCATATTGTCTGATGATTGTATTTCATAAATACCTACAACTGTTAATTCTTGACTTATCTTTTGATCATTCACTGTTGTATACACAGTAAAAGTATCACCCACACTTAAGTTATTATCACTTGCCAGATTCTTTTCAATTACACAGTTTTGGCTACTACTATCCTTTGCAGTGAGTAATCTCCCTGATGTTAACTTATATCTTTCATTAGTAAAAGAATCTAAGTATTTCATTGTCGTATTAGCACTAATCGTTAAATCTCCTTCATCTTCTTTACGTCCTGGCATATTATTAGAAGATTCACTTTTAATGGCACTTACACTATCACTATTAGCAGAAGTAGAAATGGTATAATTATAGTTTTTTACATATTTTAAATTCTTCACACTATCTGCCATCTCTAGCGTTATTTGATTACTTTGTTCATTCACTGCCTCTCCGGGTTGTCTATCTTGCATCATATTTTTAAAGTTAACTGTTAATGTCACATCATTACCTAGTTGACTTTGTAGCTGTTGCATTTCTTTATTAGACGCTGATTGAATTGACAGTCCAGCAATCACAAGATTTGTAATAAGTACAATGATAAAGAATAAGAGAATCGTTCTTCCTATATTCTTTTTTAAACTTAATAAAGCATTTTTTATCATATATTTTTACCTCCATCATCAATATACCAACCAATTCAATCAACAATACGGTACGAATATGGAAAAAATTGGTAAAAGAAAAAGCCGGATTAATCCGACTTTCATCTATTTAGTTTTCTTTATTCCATATGTCATATAAAATTGTACTATTAGGAAAAGTTTCATCAACTCTCGCTATAACATGCGAAATATCTGTACTTAATAATTTTTTTACTGTCTTGCTGACATCTGTCAAACTTAAAGATTGACTAGAAGTTGAACTGGCTTTATAAGTCAAGTATCCATCTTGATAATTCGCCATCGTTTTATCAATTTTACTACTATCATAGCTTGTTCCTGATTGTCCTACCAACTTGTCACAATTTTCAAACATTTTGTTACTGCTTGTAACTTTATCTAAATTCCACAAATCAGAAACATAAATTGTAGTTAAATGGGACTCATATAGAGAGCTTTTTTCCATTCTAAACATTATATTTGTACTTGTTACCTTTGACGTATCAAAATTGGATAAATCCAAACTTTCTAATGTATAACAATTATCAAACATGGCAATCATATTTGTTACATTTGATGTGTCAAAATTCGTTATATCTAAAGCTGGTAAAGACCAACAATATCCAAACATAAATGACATATTTGTTACTTTTGAGGTATTCCAATTAGAAATATGAACCTCTTCTAATGATTCACAATCATAGAATGTATACGACATATTCGTTACGTTTGATGTATCAAAATTTTCTAAATTAATTGATGACATACTAGGACAACTTCTAAATAACCCTGATATATTAGTTACTTTTGAGGTATTCCAGCTAGATAAATCTAATGCCTGTAAATCTCTACAACCACTAAACATACTTGACATATTTGTGACATGGGAAACATCCCAGTTACTTAAATTTAATACTTTTAATGATTTACAATAATTAAATACGCTTGACATATCAGTTATATTTGACGTATCCCAATTTGGTAGAATTAATGATTCTAAACTTGAACAAGAGTTAAACATCATTCCCATAGAGCTTACTTTTTCTACGTTCCAGTTAAGTGTATTCATTTCGTCTGAATTACTTAACTTTTTCAAGTTCTGACAATTATAAAACATTCTTGTCATATCCGATACGTGAGATGTATCCCAATTTGATACGATTACTGTTTCTAATGATACACAATACTTAAACATATTAGACATATCTGTTACTTTTGATGTATCCCAGTTTGTAGTATTTAACACTTTTATTAAGGATTTATAATAGGTACTACTCATTTCAAACATACTGCTCATGTCTGTTACTTTTGATGTATTCCAGTTTGATACATCTAATTCTTCTAATGAATAACAATTTTTAAACATATTAGACATATTTTCAACTTTTGATGTATCCCAATTTGATGTGTTTAATGTTGCCAATTTTGATATATTGCTATTATCATCTTTCATTTCAAACATACCGCTCATGTCTGTTACTTTTGATGTGTTCCAGTTTGATACATCTAATTCTTCTAATCCATTACAAAATTTAAACATATTTGCCATGTTTGTTACATTGGATGTATTCCATTTACTTACATTCAATATCTTCAATTTTGGCTTATTATTGTAATTATCTTTCATTTCAAACATACTTGCCATATCTGTTACATTGGATGTATCCCAATTTGATACATCGAGTTCTCTTAAAGAATTACAATTTTTAAACATATTAGCCATATTCTCAACTTTTGATGTATCCCATTTGCTTACATCTACTGTTTTTAATTTTAATTTATCAACAGAATCCATTTCAAACATGCTTGCCATATTTATTACATTGGATGTATCCCAATTGGATAAATCCAATTCTTTTAATGAATAACAATTTTTAAACATATAAGACATATCTTTAACTTCTGATGTGTTTAACCCAATATCATCTTGTATATTTTCTAATGATGTCAAGTTTGTAAATTCCCCCATTTGATCACTATGAGTTGGATATAATTTTATACCCTTTCCTGGATCTTGGGTTGATATCCACAAGACTTCACCATCTATCCATGCAACAATACCATCCTGTAAGTCTGTTTCCGTTGCTACTTTTTCAGCATTAACGATTTGTCTTCCATCTGTTGGTGCTTTATCACAAGAAAAATTAATTTGTTTAATTTGACTACTGTTAACTTGGAGTGAATTAAGTAATTGATAAACGTTATCTACTAAGTATAAATCACTGTTAACAATACTATTTTCATCAATTTCTGCCGTAATTGTGTCTTCTAACCCTTGGTAAGAAACGATTGCACTGCATGGTCCACTTTTATTTGGCCAATACTTATGATTAACTGTAAATTCATCACTTGGAATGATCTTGCTTGTTCCATCATCATAGTATGCCTTCACTACGATTTCATCCTTTTTAATTTCAGAGTGAGCATTCACTTTTCCAGTATGATTATATGTTGCTTTAATAGATGTAAGTTGTGCTTGTTTTGAAACTGTATTAACGATTGATCCACTATCGCTATAATCCTTCCAATCGTTCTTCTCATTATAAAATACTATTTCATTATCAATATAATCTTGTAATATTAAATCATAAGAACCTTGATCATTTACTGATAATTCTTCGTCATTTGCTTCAACTTTTGTAAGCACATAACGATTTGTCTTATATTCATATACCTGTACTTTTGTTGCTTGAGTAGGAATATCATTATATAATAACGCTTTTTTGATCTTCTCCTTTATTAAATTGTATAGGTACATTTCTGGTAATCTTATACTTTTTACCCCATGTACCATTTGATCTATACTCATAGTCAACTTTATAATTGAAAACCAATTTACCATGTTCTTCATGAGTATCTTCTTTATTTATCTTTTTAGTTATTTTTAATATTTTTCCCCCACTGCTGGTATTTTTGATTGTAATTTTTTGCGTTATACCTGCAGTTTCAGCATTGACAACAAATCTCTTTTTCGTTTTATCAAGTGTATAACCACGAGGCGCTTCAATTTCTTCTAAATAATATGATCCCCATGGAAGATTATCATATTCTGCCTTTCCACTATCATCCGTTACAAGAGTCGCTACAACAGTACCATCATTGTTACAAAGATTAAATTTTGCATTAGCAAGTTCATCCTCACTACTGCTATCTATTTTGTAAACACAAACTTTGCCTGGTATTTGATTATTGACTACTTCTAGTTTAGAAAGTAAATGTGTGGCATCTATTGTAAAATCATAAACATTTTCATCTAATTGATACCCTTGAGGTGCTGTTGTTTCTTTTAAATGATAAGTACCCCATTCTAAATGACTTATCACTAATTTTCCATCTTCATCAACTTCAATTTCATTTGATATCGGTGTCATATTTTCATCATATAAAGTAAATTTAGCACCTGTTACAATATGGTCTTTACCATCACTTTTTTGAAGTGATAAACTTCCTTCTCTACGCTGATCATATGCAGTTAAAGTGACTTCTTTCATACTAGGTGTTAAATTGAATACTAAGTCATCACATCGACTATAGCCAACGGGTGGAATTGTTTCACTTAGCACATAAGTACCATAAGCTAATTGATTAACTTTTATTTGTCCTTGATCATTAGTAAAATACTCACCTATAAGTCTACTATTATTTAAATCATAATTCGTTCCATCAGTAACTTTATATAATTTAAACTTAGCACCTTGTAATATTTCATTTGTTTCAGAACCCTTAACTGTCTTCACTTTTTTAGTCAATGTAACTAAAACATCATCTTGAACATCCTTTACATTGACATTGATTACTTTAGAAACATTATTTCTATCAACTTCTATAGAATGTTCTTCTTCATCTTTTGCATAACCTTGAGGTGATTCAATTTCTACTAATTTATATTGTCCCCATTCAAGGTTATCAACATTGATTTCACCTTTAGAATCAGTTGTATAAGTACCTATCTCTGTTCTACTATCATCACTTTCTACTTTTGATAATTGATACTTAGCACCCTCTACCTTGACACTATTATCCAAATTATTGGATTTGATTACTTTTATCGAACCTTTAATACGCTTATCTTTAACTGTAAACTCTACTAAATCTTGATCCAATGTTACTTTCTTTTCAGTATCATTTAATTTATATCCTGTAGGTGCTTTTGTTTCTACTACAACATAATCTTTATTGTATTCAAGATTTTTAAAATTTGCATAACCTTTACTATTTGTTGTCTTACTAGCAATAGCATCCCCTGTTTTATTTCCTGATGCATCTGCATAATACAATTCAAACTCTGCACCTAACAACGTTTCTCCCGTTTGCTCGTCAACTTTTTTTACAGATATATTTCCTTTACGATCAGTAATATCAATTTCTGTCATATTACTATCCGTAGTAACAGGTGTTGTACTAGCATTCGTAACGAAGTTACCTTTTAACGTAAATTGATTTTTTAAAGTTTCATTAATATAATCTTTGTCATTTGGTAAAGTCATCATAATAAAGATTTTTAATCTTTTACCCGGCTCTACAGGTTCATTAATTTTAATTTGGTGTTGATTTTTATTATATGATCCTGTATATCCAGAACTAAATTGAATATCTTTAAATATTCCTTTAACATGACCTAATGCTTCTAAATCTTCATCAATAACAATATCTTGTAAAACTGATGATCCATTCGTTACTTCTAATGCATAACTATAATCTTTTCCAATTTCAGTTGTTGTTTTGTCTTTATATGTACTATCGTTAGAACCCTTTACACTTTTTTTAATTGCAAATTGCCCACTAGATGCATAAGTAAACGATGCTGATTTTTGCGATGTGGCAATTAAATCATCTGTTGAACCATTATGATTAATATCTTGATAAATATTTCCACCTACTGAACTTCCATCATCTTTTGATAACCCAGATTGAGATATTGTTGTATTTGTATCATCATAACAAACGTATGATTCCAAACTTCCACTATACCCACTATTTGTCATTGCTTTCATATCTAGAGATAGATTAAAGTCTGCATATATTGTCGTACTAGGTGGTAAATCCCCATCATCAAAATCAAAATGAAATGCTATATATGTTCTTCCACTTCCGTTATAATCTTTAATCATTTCCGGTGTACAATGTTGTGCTAGATATTCTCTTGATAAAGAAGCACCACTTGTACTAAGTATCACATTATCAAAAATATCTTGTATAGAAGTGACATCTGTTAAATCCATACCCTCCGGTAAAACACTATACATACTGAATTTTGTAGGATGATTTGTTTCATCTGTAAAATCAAAGTTTGCTGACAATTTCCCATGAGCAGTCACGTTATTAAGTGAAGATTCTTTAAGATTAGTCAAATCTGCTCCTGCACGCATGAGGTTAGGACTTTCTGTTAAATTAAAATAGTCAAATTCTCTAGTATGTGGAGCTGAACCATAATAATCATTATCAAGTTTACCAATGTCAATACCATGAAAATCTCCAAATTCTGTTTGTGTGGTACCTTCAATTTTGTCACTACCATCTGAATTATGATAGATAAAGAATCTTGTTTATGCTCCTTTTGTCAACCGACCACCATTAAATAATGTATCTTGATCTAGACTGTGAACATTTGTATTAATACGGAATAATGATTCAAATCCTTCAGTTACTCCTTTATAAACAATACCTACCGATTTTGTTCCTTCAGGCATCTGTAATTTAATATTTTTTAAATCTTTTAACTGACCTGATTGAACAAGCGTTTGTTTTGTAAATTTGGCACTATTACATGCCCAAATTTCATATTGACCATAAGTAATTTGTTGCTTCGCATCATTTAAAGTACTATTTGTAGCGATGTTTTTAATATCATATTCATCACTATTTAATAAACGATAATTTCCATTTTCTTTTGAGATAAAGTTATGATCAATAACTGTTTCTAATTCAACAGTTTGTTCATTTTTCTTATAATATGATGTTTGAACATAAGTCGTACTATTTTGTCCTGATGGTGTTTGTGTTTTAGATGAAAGTAAATGAGTTGTTTTATCTGTTTGAATTTGTAAATTATAAACACCACCATCTGGTGTTTTATAAGAAAAACTGTTAGGTAACTGTATTTCCAAATCTTTACTTGTAATATTAGGTAAGGTGCTTGCAGGTTCATCATCATAATAATGACCGTTTAATGCTAACTTACTCTTTATTTTTTGACCAAGATAAGATGTTGGTACTGCAATATACATGTAATTTTTTGTTGCATCTTTAGGATTAACTAATTTAATTCTATATTGGTTATTTCCCAAAGATTCAGCTTTTACACTATTATTACAAACAATAATATCCTTTGGTAAAGTCACAACATATTCATAGTCTTCTAATCCTCTACCTCTTAAAGTTTCAGTAGAACTAAATAAAAGATTGAGAAGTCCATAATTTTCAATTTGATCTTCAGCAACATACCCATTTAATCCAGAGTTACTTTTCGTATCTCCTTGAACAATATCAACTTGATAACTATTTTTATCTATTTCACTTTTAAATGACAATTCATTACTTTTGTTAAAAGTACCATCAGGATAATAAAGAACGGCATTCATTTTATCTTGATCATAGCCGTGTTTAGCTTCTGTTGGATTGACCGTATAAATTAAAGTAAAGAAACCATCTAAATTACTATCTTTAGCTATTTTATTATTGTTAGTAAAAATATATTCATCACTGGCATCATTATAAGTATAAGACCAATCTTTTACTTTAATTGTACTTGTTGCCTCATCTGCTGCAACAGTAGCTTTTAATCCATTGTTTCGATACAAATCCTTTAATCCTTTTACCACAATAGATAAAGAACCTGTTTCATAGTCTTGATTTACTTTTTGACTACTGTAAGAAACTCTTTGCGTAATATGCAAAGGTGTTGCATTTTGGGGATGAAAATTAAAATCATAATCTAGCACTTGATTATCTTCATCTAACCAATCTGTTTTAATATCTATATTTGTATTATAATTAGGATTTAAACTATTTACTGCTAGAACAGTAGATACATTCATTGTAAAAATCATACTTAATGTAATAATAACAGAGCACAATGTACGTCCTAAATACTTCACATGATTGCCTATATTATCTTTATCAAAGACCATCATGTATCCCCCTTTCTTGTTTAGTTTTGGTTTTAATCATGACATATAAAAAATAACAAATGACTAACCCTATCATGATATAAATGAAATGATATTGATTAAGTAATGCAATAACATAACCCGCATAAGGTAAAGAGAACAGTTCTTTCCCTTGAAAAGTATGTTGCGTTACTGTAATACCGTCTTCTTGATCATTAGCATCACCTTTCGTGATAAAACCTTGCGATGTTTGTTCTACAATTCTATGTATCACATGCGTTTGATTAGCATCAAAAACCACAATATCGTCGATCTTTAATTGTTCGTAGTCATATTTTGTATCTACAAAAACGATTGCCCCGGTATGAATGGTTGGTTCCATTGAACCAGACATCACGACAAATGATTCTATTTTCATTACCTTTAATCCCAAAAATACTAATGAACAAATAAATACAAGAGTAAGACATGTATTCCCTATATGTTTTAATATAACTTTTACTTTATTAGTCAACGTTATCACCGTGACATCTCTTATAATTTAAATAAATGGCACATATTCCAGATACCATACCTGAAACTAATAGAATCAAACAAGTGTTCATATTGGTTTCATCACCAGTTTTAATATCATTAACCGGTTTTTTCTCATCTTTGGTTTGTTTTATTTGAGAATCTTTTTTATCATTATTTTTAACATCTGTTTTCTTCGATTCAAAACTTGTATTAAAATACCAATTTACCATATTATCTAAATTCGTATAAGCATTATCAGCATCTTTACTAAAATCAATAGCATAACTAATTTGTCGTGTCTGCTGTGCTTCTAATTCTAAAATAACTTGGTTTTCAATATCCTGTGATAAATCCCCTTTATAAATCTCTGTTCCATCATCACTTGTTATTGTTAAAGTGATTTGTTTCAATAAATCATGAGGGATTTGTAGTTCTTTATTTGGATGTCCTTCAAAATATAATTTGATTTTTTGATCAAAATTATTTAATACTGTCATCGTATTTTGATAATGATCACCCGGAACTAATGTAGGTAAATCACTAAAGAAATCATCATGATGACTCATTAATTCGTTTGATTTACCATTATATGTAATATCTATCGCATTTGTATTCTTATCACTTTTTTGATACTGATAAACACCATTTTCATTGTATTTTTTTATTTCAACATGTCCCCATGGTTGATTCGTATTAAAATCAGGTTTAAAGTTTTTAGCCTGAATGGCATCAACATTCACAGTCACATCAAAATTGGTATCTGCTTGGTCATAATCACTTGGAATATGAATCTGCTTGCACAATTCAACGGTCTGATTATGAGCAACAGCATCTTTATAATAAAAATATCCATCATCAATATTATACTGCCACTTATTTGATATTCCTTCTAGTTCACTTATATTTAATCCTGCATTTTCACTAAAATGAACATAGACCCTTAAATAAGCATCTGTGCCCTTATTTGTTATTGTAGGAATATAACTTAATGCTTTCCCAGGTTCAATTAAAGTAGAACGATCTAATTCCTTTAATGTGTGATGACTATCAAGCGTCATCGTTTTTAATTCAACATTTACTTTATCTGTTTGAAAAACATTCTTAATAGTTAAGATATTGCTTGATGTTGCAAAAACAATACCTGAACTCATTAAACAAACAACACTTAACACAGTAAAGAAAACAGTTAAATACTTTGTTATCTTTTTTCTTTTTATACTCATCTTTTCTCTTTTCATATATTAACTTATCTCCCTTCTCTTAATTAGTTTGATCATAAACTAATTGCCAAATTTGATCAGGAGTCGTTGCATTTCCTAAATGTGTTGTTTGTATTCCATAAGAATTAACCAAAATGTTTTGTGTTGAATCTTGTAACCCTTGACCTTCAACAGCATCAACAAAGCGAACTTTGTTAAAAAGTGCTGGTGTTGTCTGATTCTTAGATAAAATCATCATTGTATTATCTTTACCATAATAATAAGTATAGACATATGTATGATTATCCTCATTTTTTACACTATTTCCTATTTGAGTCCATCCTTCATTTGTTGTATATGTAAATAAGGGTGTGTCTGTCGCTGTATTTTTTGTTCCATCATCATTTACTGTCATGATGTTTGCATATGGAACAGCCACAGTCATAAAGACATATTGATCGTTAGTTCCCGTATTGGTTACTTGTGGATCTTTTTCTAATTCCTGACCTGGAGTGATATTTTTAGGTGGATTATCTTTATTCCAGCTAGGCTCCGTTAACTCCTGGCTCACCTTTCCTATTGTAAATGTATTGGTTGTAGACTTAGTATCAGTAAAATACGCTGATAATCCGGCAACTCCTAACGCTACAACCAAAGTAAGTCCTACTACCCCTATTTTCAGTTTCCTCATTTGTTTGTTTGATAACTTCGTCAATTTCATAAATTCTCTTTTCCCCTTTTTGTTTCATAAAATCACACTCTATTTAAAATAATAAATTATAAACAAACTACTGCTTAAATGGTGTATTGCTTGATTCATGATATATATTAATATCAAAATCTTGCATTTGATTTTGTTTTGCACTGTCTTTTACGACTACTGTATTAAATAATGGATTTGTCGTTTCTCCACTATCTAGTACACCTTGATAATACCAGTAACCATCTTCTTTCTTTTCCCAATCAGTTGTGTTGTAGTCTACATCACATAAACTTTCCATTTCCGAAGTAGAAAAAGTCACGAGCACTCTTACATAACAAGCATTAGCCCCAGTATTTTTTACTTGTACTTTTTTTATAAAAGTAGCCCCTGGATTTAACTCTTTTGGTGGCTGGTAATCTTCTATGATTTCTGTTTTAACATATCCAATCGTCATTTGATTATCAGCAGTCCTGTTTACTACAAGATAAGCTGATACTCCAGAAATCACACTCACAGTTAAAACAATGATTGCCAATTTTAATATGACATTGTGTTTAAAAAATCTCTTTCTCCCCTTTAAGATATTCACATCAAACTTTTCTCCTTTACCTTTCCATTATTTAAGTAAAAAGCTAAAACATTCATTATGAAAGTTCATCACATGTCTATACATGAATTCGCTATAACCCACGCAGTATCAAGGGTTTTAGCCAATTTAGTCGACATCTTTCATTATTTTATATGCTTTTTGCTTATAACACATATTCTACCACAATTACCTTTCTATATCAAACGCTTACATTTTATATGTATCTCATTTTTATGTGATGATAAGCCCATAATTTAAAATTCGGTACTAAAAAAACGGTATCCTAAGATACCGCTTTTTCACATTATTCGTATTTAGCTAAGATTTTATCGTATTTCCCGTTTTTCTTTAAGTTAGCTAAACCTTTATTAAATTTCTTTAATAAATCAGCATTTTCACCTTTTAATACTGCAAATCCATAATAAGCAGGATTTTCATTACCACAAGGAGTATCAAAATCTAATTCACCTGTTTTAATCATATATTTTAATACTGGTGTATCTTCAAAACATGCTACAGCTTCACCAGATTTAACTTTTTCAAACATGAATGTTGATTCTTCAACAACTTCTAAGTTAAATCCATATTTATCTTTAATCTTTTGTGCATAAGCTAACCCAGCTGTACTTGTTTTAGCTACAACAGTTTTACCTTTTAAATCATCATAGCTTTTAATACCTGAGTCTTTTTTAACACCCATTGAAACACCTGTTTCATAGTATTGTTTTGAAAAATCATATTTTTGTTTTCTTTCATCAGTAATTGTCATACCGGCAATAACACCATCTGCTTCCCCAGCTTCTAAGGCAGTACATGCGGCATCAAATCCTAATGAATTGATCTTAATTTTAAATTTTTGATCTTTAGCGATAGCACGAATTAAATCCATATCTACCCCTATTAATTTACCTTGATCATTTTCCATTTCAAATGGAGGATATGTTTTATCCGTAGCAATGATATATGTTTTTTCGCTACTTCCACTTGATGAACTGCTTCCACAACCTGTTAATGAAATAGCCATTAATCCAGCTAACATTAACGCTCCTAATCTTTTCATTTTCATATTTCTCTTCCCCTTTCAATATATATCAACACATTTGTGTGATAACCTATAATACTTTATTTAAGAAATCTATCGTTCTTTGTTGTTTTGGATGATTGATGACTTCATGAGGATCACCTTGTTCTACAATATATCCCCCATCCATAAAGATCACTTTAGATCCTACTTCTCTTGCAAAGCCCATTTCATGAGTCACCACAACCATTGTCATTCCTTGACTTGCTAGATCTTTCATAACGGCTAATACTTCCCCAACCATTTCTGGATCTAAGGCACTTGTTGGTTCATCAAACAACATGATATCAGGATTCATCGCCAGTGATCTTGCGATAGCCACCCTTTGTTTTTGACCCCCTGATAGTTGACTTGGATAGCTTTCGGCCTTATCTTTTAAACCTACTCTATCTAACAAAGCTAAAGCTTTTTGTTCAGCTTCTTCTTTTGTCATTTTCTTTAATTGAACTGGTGCTAACATAATGTTTTCTTTCACTGTCATATGTGGAAATAAGTTAAAATGTTGAAATACCATTCCAATGTTTTCTCTTACTTTATTGATATCTAATTTTTCATCAGTAAGGTCATGCCCATCAATAATGACCTTACCGCCAGTGATTTCTTCCAAACGATTTAAGCATCTTAAAAATGTTGATTTTCCTGATCCTGATGGACCAATTAAACAAATGACTTCCCCTTCTTTTATTTCTACTGAAATATCTTTTAAGACCTCTAATTGACCAAACTTCTTATTAAGATGTTGAACTGATACTTTTACATTATCTTCCATATGACAACCTCTTTTCTACAATTTTTGCGACTTTAGCGAGCACTGTACACATCACTAAATAATAGAGAGCCATCAAACAAAATAATGACATTGTTTGACTTGTCCATGTAGAGGCAACTGTTTTCCCAACATTTGTAAGTTCAGCAAGCCCAATTGCTGATAATAAAGAAGTATCTTTAATTGAAATAATAAATTGATTAATAATGGATGGTAACATTGTTCTTAATGCTTGTGGTAAAACAACTTTTGTCATTGTTTTACTATATGGTAAACCAAGCGATCTTGCTGCTTCAATTTGTCCAATATCAACAGCTTCAATACCCGCTCTGACAATTTCTGCCATATAAGCACCGGCATTTAATGATAATGCTACAACCCCAGCTCCAAATGTTCCCCCTAATCGAAGCCAAGAAAAACCAGTTGGTCTTAAGACCTGTGCAATACCGAAGTAAATAATTAAGATTTGAACTAACATCGGTGTTCCACGAATGATTACGATATAAATGTTACTGATAAATTTTAAGATTTTCATGATGATTGATTTACTTTTTGAAGTATTAATCAAACCTACAACAATCCCAATAATTGTCGCAAGAATTAAAGAGATAATTGATAATTCAATTGTAACGACAAAAGCATCATTAAATCTTGAAATGTATTTACCAATATTTTCAAAAAATACTGCCACGTTGATTCTCCTTTCCATCTATACCCATAATTTACACTTGTTTTTGTTATTTGTCAAAACTTTTTATTGTTTTAATAAAATATTATTGAGTGTATACAAAAAAATAAGTAACCTTGTTACTTATTCATTTCATTAAATAATTCAATTATTTTTTTCATAATAGCTGTTTGGGGATGATTCTTTTTCCAGGCAATAACTGTATTGGAATAAATAGGCGGTTCAATAGGAATGAATTTAATTTGTGGATAATATTGATTTGCTGATGTTCCTTCTACACATAATGCAGCCCCTAAATTCTTTTCAATAAAGGATGTCATGTTGGTACTCAAATTGAACGAACCAATAAAATGATAATCTTTATAATAATCTTGAGCCCAATGTCTTATTTCATCTTGAATTAATACTCTTTTCATATTAAAGAATAAGGGAATATCAATAAGATCTTGAGGATGTAATACATCCTTTTTAGAAAGTGGATGATCTGCATTAATCACAATACCCCATTTTTCTTTAAAAGGTAAACGAATATAATCAAAGCCATCTAAATCAACAGGTTCTAATAATAAACCAATATCTATTAAACCTTGATTGAGTTTTTCAATCACTAATTTAGCTTCAGCACAATAAAAATCAAATAAGATATGAGGATATTGTTTTTGACAATGACTTACTAATTGCGGTAATAGTTCATTTGATGCCTGACAATCAGCCGTACCAATAGAAATCGTCCCTACTAATTCTTCTTCATAATTCAGTTCCGCAGTTGTTTTATCAATGAGATCTAAAATATCTTGCGCTCTTCTTTCAAATAGTTTACCAGCTTCAGTTAACTGAATTCCCTTTTTTCCTCTAATTAAAAGCTGTTGTCCAATACTTTCTTCTAACTGTGTTAATTGTCTAGAAAGCGTGGGCTGGGTAATATGTAATAATTCAGCACTTTTAGTAATATTCTTTTCTTTAGCGACAGTTAAAAAATAGGATAATAAACGTGTTTCCATAAGCCCTCCTTATTGAATATATTGAATAAAAGAATTAAAAAAACGTTGGAGTTTAAGACTGGTTTGTTGCATCAGTTCTTGATCAATGTCTGGAAATTCTTCTTTTCCAAAATACCTATCAGCAATATAACTCTTATAACGCATTTCTATTTGTAATGTTTCGACACTTTGACTAGCATGACTTTGTGTTATATAGCCTCCTTGAAATGGCTCATTATCAACCACTTTCAAACCTTGTTTTTCTAATTCTTGATGAATGAAATCGAATAATGTTTTATTCATTGTTGTTTGTCTACGATTACCTAAGATAATATCACATCCTAAATCTGCTCCAAAACTATGTAAATCAATGAGATAAACATGATCAAAATACTTTTTCTTTTCATTTAAAGCCTCTTTGATAGCTTGATGATAAGGCTGATAGTATAAGTTTATTCTTTGTTCTATTTCATCTTGAGATAAAGGATGTAAATACATGGGATCATCTAAAGTTGTATGCGTATAAATAAGATTAGTTTTATAACTATCATTCAAACAGTCTTGAAGTGAACGATTGGGATCAATGACATAGCGTGACATATGATTTTCAATGACTGTTATCTTCATTTCTTTTAAAAAATGATAGACTTGAGGAATATACCAGTCATTATTAGGTAAGATAACATCTTGAATAAGTTGGTCTTTCATTCTTTGGGTATGCCATGTTCCACTATGAGGCATAGATACAACAATGGGATAAAGATGTTGATCTTGATTATAAATAGTAAAAGGTTTTTGATGTAAGATAACAGGTAATTGGGTCATATTTTACTCCTTTAAATGTGTCTTTTTAAAATGACGATAATAGAAAATAAAGAGAATAGATGTAAAGGTCCAAGTAATTGGATAAGAAACAAGAACCCCTTTTAATGATGGAAAATAGGGTGAAACAAAAGTAATCCAAATCACTCTTAGTACACAAATACCTAAACAGACTAAAATCATTGGTTTAAATGATTCCCCACTTCCTCTCATGGTTCCTGAAAAGATTTCTACACAACAATATGTAAAATAAAATGGCATTAAAAATAACATAATACTTTGACATTCACTCACAATCTTCATATCACTAGAGAATAATCTTGTAATATAAGGACCTGAAAAACATAAAATTAAACTTAAAGATACTGCCATCGTTAACGCAATCACTAATGCTGTTCTGGCTCCCTGTTTAATACGAGAATATATTTTAGCTCCATAATTTTGTCCTACAAAAGTTGTAATGGAAGCGCCAATGGCTGCCATGACCATCCAAAATAAAGCATCTATTTTAATATAAACTGCCCAGGTTGCGATAATCATCGTTCCAAAAGCATTAATTTTTGTTTGTAAAACAATATTAGAAATACTATACATCGTAGATTGAATACCTGCCGGTGCCCCAATTTTAATAATTTTCTTTAAAATAGGTAAATTAATTTTTAAGAGTTTTGTCTTTAATTGAAAACTTGTTTGACTTCTTAATAGTTGTACAGTGACGCAAATAGCACAAACAGTTTGGGCAATAATAGTCGCAATGGCTGCTCCTTTAATACCCATATGTAAAATCACCACAAAGATATAGTCAAAAACAACATTAACAATACTACAAATAATAAAATAGTATAATGGTCTTTTAGAATCCCCTACAGCTCTTAAAATACCTGAACCAATATTATAAACAGCACCGGGAATCATGCCTAAAAAATAAAGTGACATATACATTGCAGAATCCCCTAAAATATCTTGAGGTACGCCAATCATGGATAAACATGCTTTTGAACAAAATAGCCCAAATAACATCATGAAAATCCCACTAATAAAAGCCATCATATAAGATGTATGCACTGCCTGTGATACTTTTTGATCATCATGAGCCCCATAAAACTGCGCAATGACAACTGAGGCTCCCGTTGATAAACCGACATAGAACTGAACAATAAGATTGGTTAAGTTTCCTGTTGAACCTACTGCCGCAAGAGCATTCGTTCCACATGCTTAACCAACAATAATCGTATCAACTGTATTATAAAGTTGTTGAAAAAAAGTTCCTATTAAGATAGGAAAGAAGAAAAATAATAATTGTTTCCATATTACACCATGGGTAAAGTCTTGTTCTTTATTCATCTTCATCCTCCCCTGTTACATAATATTGATTAAAGACGTCTTGACCAAAATAGTCTATGACCATCTCAAAGTATTCTTTTTTACTTACATAGCCTTGAAAATATAACATTTGATAAATCACTTTATTTTCAATTGTTTGATAATCAGCTAATTCAAATTCATTCTTTAAATAGAAATCTCTTCTTTTTACTTGTTCTTCGTCATCACCGGCTTCAATATTTAAAATAATACGATGATATGGATAATGGTTTAAAACTGTCTTTAATATTTGACTGCCTAGACCACGTCCTCGATATTCTTCTTTTATCGCTAAGTAAAAAATAAAAACAATATCTTTATATTCAATTAAATAAATCAAACCTACTTTTTTATGATGATGCAAAGCATAATAAAAATAAGCGTTACGATGACGAGCCTGTTTTAATAAATGAGAAAATGAAACCCGTTCATTTTCCGGAAAAGAAGCTTCATAAATAGCTTGTATTTCTTTTCTTACTTGACGATTGACATATTTTAATTGCATCTTAAACCTCTTTTTTCATCCACATATGAGGACATCCCTCATCATCTTCTATCTTGCCATAACCAATATACCCATATTTTTGATAAAAAGGCATCGCTTGAACTTGAGCGTGTAATTTGATGACATGTCCCCCTAATCTTTTTATTTCATCTTGAGCATATTGTAACACTTTTCCCCCAAGATGTTGTTTCCTTAGTTCTTTTATTACTGCAACTCTGCCAATAATGTAAGCTTCATTTTCTTTATAAAAGCGGCATGTAGCGACAGGTTGATAATCTATAAATAATACAAGATGAAAACAATGATGATCTAGATCATCAAATTCATTTTGAAATCCTTGTTCTTGCATAAAGACTAATTCTCTAATTCTTTTGGCTTCTTGAGGTAAGTCTTGATATAACTGATATTCCATTTTACTTCCTCCTTTATTATGCGTATCATAACATATTTTGCGATATTTAAACGAAATAATTACATCAAAAAGTTAAATTCAATTCACATTTATTCTTTATTATCATAGGTGAAAGGAGATGAACCAAGCAATATAAAAACTATTCATAAATTTTCCCTTCCCTTAAATATATATAAATAGTTGAAAAAAACAGTTTCAAGCACCACCTTGAAGCTGTTTTTTTATCGCATCATTTCTCTTTCGATACTCTTTAGGAGAGCATAAGTAGTATTTTTTAAATTGCTTAGCATAATAACTGGCATAGTCAAATCCACAAGCATTAGCTATAGCGACAATGCTCCACGTTGGTTTTGATAATAAAAGGGATGCGCTTTGCATAAGTCTGTATTTTAATAAATATTGAATAGGTGCAATGCCTATAGTTCGTTTAAAACAGCGTAAGCATTCTCTTTCACCAATATTCGAGGCAAGCGCAATATCTTTAAGATTAATATTTTCAAAATAATGATTATGTATAAAATCAAGCATGCTTTCTAATCTCGATTCATCTATGTTACTTTCAATTTTAGGAAATAATATATCTTTTTCATAATGCTTAAAACAATACAATAATATGTGCGTTAATTCTTCCCTGACAGTAAATTCATATGCAAATCCATCGTTCTTTAGGGCATCAAAAGCTTTTAAAAATGATTGAATCATTTGATTATTATTTATTTTCAAACATTTAAAATAAGGACATAACAATAAGGGTTCTATATATTTTTTAGAAAAAGAAGAGTTATTGTTTCCTGTTAATAATATTTTAGAAAAAACAAAGGAATTCAATTTACAATATGAATCAGTTTTTGCAAAATGAAGAATATGACTATTTATGACAACCAAATCACCTTTTGAAAGTGAAATTTGCAAAGAAGGAATTTGTAAAAAAAGAAAACCTTCTTTGATATATATAATTTCAATCTCATCATGCCAATGCCACGAAATAATATCATTAAATTCTTTTTTATGAATCGACTCATATCCCGCACACGGAAAATCAATGCTTCCATGAGGTTGTAATTCTTGTTGCGTATTATTTACATTTAGTCCACATTTTTGTAATCCCATTACATTTTCTCCTATCGAAAAGTCGCTTTTGTTATATTATAAGTCTTTATACACATTGATTCAATTCTCATATGGCGCTATCCTTTTAATTAAGGAGGAATAATAATGTTTGCAGATTATCATGTACACACTGAATTTAGTGATGATTCTAATTATTTAATGGAAAACGTCGTAAAAGATGCTATATCCAAAGGAATAAATGAAATTTGTTTTACTGATCATGTCGATTATGGTATCAAAAGAGATCGTGATGACCCCCGTGGAATATTAAAACGTCCAGGTGGTAAAGGTGAACCAGAATGGATGGATGTAGCAAATGTAGATTATCCACGTTACATGGATTTAATCAAACAACTAAAAGAAAAATATAAATCAAAAATTAATATTAAAACTGGTTTAGAGTTTGGTATCCAAGTTCATACAATACCACTGTACCAAAAACTTTATAATCGTTATTGCTATGATTTTATCATTTTATCTATTCATCAAATTAACGATCAAGAACTTTGGACACAAGATTATCAAAAAGGAAAGACTCAACAAGAATATATAGAAGGTTATTATCAAGAAATGTTGAATGTCATAAAAAAATATAAAGATTATAGCGTATTGGGACATTTAGATTTAATAACACGTTATGATCAAATTGGTCATTATCCTTTTAATAAAATAAAACCAATTATTACAGAAATATTACAATTAGTAATTCATGATGGTAAAGGAATTGAAATCAATACATCAAGTCATCGTTATAATTTAAAAGATACTACACCCTCTATAGATATTTTAAAACTCTATAAAGAATTAGGAGGAAAAATAATCACAATAGGTAGTGATAGTCACAAACCTGAACACTTGGGCGCCTATATAGAAGAAACAAAAGAGCTTTTAAAAGAATTAAATTATGAATTCTATTGTACTTTTGAAAATATGAAACCTATTTATCATAAGCTCTAATACTAAAGAAAGGACAAATAATAATGAATAAAAGTTATATTGATTTACACATGCATAGTTTTTATAGTGATGATGGAGAGTATAGTCCTGTTCAACTTGTAGAAATGTGTCATAAAGCAGGTATTAAAATCATGGCAATTGCTGATCACAATTGGGTCAAAGCAATTGATGAAGCTAAAAAGAAAGCAAAAGAATTAAATATTGAATTCATTCCAGCAATTGAAATTGATTGTTGTTATAAAGGAATAAATCTACATGTTTTGGGATATGGCATTGACTATGCCAATCCAGCTTTTAATCAGTTAGGTAAAAACATCTTAAAGCAAGAATTAAACTGTAGTTTAAAAAAACTAGATCTTACTAATCAATTAGGATTTGACTTAAAAAAAGAACAACTTGATTCATTAAGTCCTAATGGCGTTTATACAGGAGAAATGTTTGGTGAAGTATTACTAAATGATGAAAGATACCAAGACCACGAACTACTAAAACCTTATCGTCCTGGTGGAAGTCGAAGTGATAACCCTTATGTCAATTTCTATTGGGATTATTACGCACAAGGAAAACCCTGCTATACAGAAATTGTTTTTCCAACTTTAGAAGATACAATTCAATTGATTAAAGAAAATAATGGTATTGCTGTTTTAGCTCATCCTGGAAACAACTTAAAAGGACAATTTGAAATTTTTGACGAAATGGTGGAACAAGGATTACAAGGGGTTGAATGTTTTTCAAGTTATCATAGCCAAGAAACAAATGACTATTTCTACCAAAAAGCAAAAAATCTTCATCTTTTATGTACTTGTGGTAGTGACTTTCATGGTAAAACTAAACCAGCTATTCATTTAGGGGAAAACGGTTGTATTTCTCCTAAAGAAATTGAATCATTATTAAGACACTTCAAACTCATTAAATAACATATCTAACTATATTCAATTACAAAAAATATAACACGAGGCTTAAAGCCTCGTGTTTTTAAAATACAAGCATAATCATATGATAAACCACAAAAGAGGCTAACCAGGCAATCGCACATTGACCAAAGACAACAATCAATGCCCATTTACCACCTAGTTCTCTTTTAATGGCGGCAATGGCTGCCACACATGGTGTATAAAGTAAACAAAAGATTAATAATGAAATAACAGCAGGTAAAGTTAAAGACGCAAGTAAGACTTGTGTTGATCCATATAAAATAGATAACGTCGATACGACACTTTCTTTAGCCATAAATCCTGATATTAATGCTGTAGAAATACGCCAATCACCAAATCCTAGAGGTTTATATAATGGCGCAATATAACCAGCAATCAGTGCTAAGATACTATCTTTAGATTGCGTTACAATATTAAAACGCACATCAAATGTTTGTAAGAACCAAATAACCACTGTCGCTACAAAAATAACCGTAAATGCTCTTTGTAAGAAATCTTTTGCTTTTTCCCATAATAATTGACTTACATTTTTAATACCAGGCATACGATAATTAGGTAACTCCATGACAAACGGAACAGGTTCTCCTTTAAAGTATGTTCCTTTTAAAATCAATGCAAAAATAATTCCCATTACAATACCAAAAACATAAAGCATGACCATCAATAATGCACCTTTCCCCGGAAAAAAGATAGATGCAAAGAAAGCATAGATCGGTAACTTCGCTGAACATGACATAAATGGAGTTAAAATAATGGTCATTCTTCGATCTCGTCTTGATGATAAAGTACGACTTGCCATCACCCCTGGTACAGTACAACCAAAGCCAATTAACATCGGTACAATACTTCTACCGGATAAACCAATCTTTCTTAGTAACTTATCCATAATAAAAGCAACACGCGCCATATAGCCACTATCTTCTAAAATAGATAAGAAAAAGAATAAAGTGACAATAATTGGCAAGAAACTCAAAACAGTTCCTACCCCATTAAAAACACCATCAATAATTAATGAATGTAAAGCCTCATTGATTTTCATACTAGTTAAGAACTGATCAGCGCATACTGTAACATAGTTCACACCCATCTCTAATACATTTTGTAAAAAGGCTCCAATAACATTAAAAGTTAAATAGAATACAATCGCCATAATGCCAATAAAGGCTGGTATTCCGGTGTATTTTCCGGTTAAGATTTTATCTATCCTTTGACTTCTTAAACGTTCTTTACTTTCATGTGGTTTTTTAACTGTTTCTTTGCATATTTCACCAATAAAACCAAAACGCATACTGGCTATGGCAGCTGAACGGTCTAAACCACTTTCTTCCTCTAATTGAATATTAATATGTTCTAAAGTTTCTTTTTCGTTTTGACTTAAGTTTAATTGATCAAGTAAGAGTTGGTCCCCTTCGGCTAATTTAGTCGCTACAAAGCGTAGAGGAATACCCGCATTACGGGCATGGTCTTCTATTAAATGTTCTATCGCATGAACACATCTTTCTACTGCTTGATCACGTTTATTTTGATCATGTTTGAAGATTTGTGGTCTTTCTTGATAACGGGCTACATGTAAAACATGACTAATTAATTCTTCTATTCCTTCTCCTTTAGCGGCTGAAATAGGAATAACCGGAACACCTAACAAGGCTTCTAGTTCATTAATAAGCACTGTTCCTCCATTACCTAGCATTTCATCCATCATATTTAAAGCTACAACCATAGGCATATCTAATTCAATTAACTGCATGGTAAGATATAAGTTTCTTTCAATATTTGTAGCGTCAACAATATCAATAATGGCTTTTGGTTTTTCTTTTAATAAAAAGTTTCTCGTTACAATTTCTTCACTACTATAAGGAGACATGGAATAAATACCCGGTAAATCGGTAATTAAAGTTTGGGGATAACCTTTAATTATCCCATCTTTTCGATCTACAGTAACCCCAGGAAAGTTCCCTACATGTTGGTTAGATCCTGTTAATTGGTTGAATAATGTTGTTTTCCCACAGTTTTGATTCCCTACTAACGCAAATGTGAGTTTTTCATTTTCACCATAAACAGGTTTTTGATTCTTTTTTAATGATTCATTACTTTCTCCATATCCTGGATGTTGTTTGATTAATTTATTTTCATTAATCACATCTTCAATTTGATTTTCATCTGTTATTTCTTGAACTTCTATTTTTTGAGCATCATCCTTACGAATAGTTAATTCATAACCATGGATTTTAATTTCAATAGGATCCCCCATAGGGGCATATTTCACTACTGTCACTTTGGTTCCTTGAATTAATCCCATATCTAAGAAATGTTGCCTTAATGCGCCAGTTCCCCCTACAGAAACAATAGTCGCACTTTTCCCTATTGCCAAATTCCCTAATTTCATCTTTTCACACCTTCCGCTATAATGGTAACTTTGTCCATTTCAAAAAGCAACAAAAAAAGGCATGAAAGCCTTTATTTTGCTGGAGTTAAAATACCTCCATTTGATAATGTGATTGTTTGACCATTTAACCAACTATTAGCACTGCTATCATAATAGATTGTATGCCCATTATCTTGAATTAATGACAAGTCATTATTTTCTAAAGTAAGGGTTGTTATATAACTATCACCTGTTACTTTCCATGAAGATGTACTATCTAATGAGATATTCACACCTTTAGCTGTGTTTTGACTATTGACCGTTCCTTTTAACGTACTGCTTTTTAATACTAAATCTACACTAGAAATCGCATCAACTTCAATATTACCAGTTAATGTTTGATTAGTTGCATTAAAAGTAACCGTTCCACCATTACTTCCTTGTTGTCCCCATTCACCATCATTGCCACTTACTTTTAATAAAGTGCCGCTACCATAATTTAACTTTGTATTTTCTAAATTAATAACTGCATTCGTATTGGTCACAAAAAACATAGGGGAAGATTGATAAACACTTGATTTTTTAGATATTGAAAGAGTTGAATCTTTAGCACTAAATGTACCGGTACCACTACTTGCATCACCCGACATACTTTGATATATCATAACCCCACAATTATCAATACCATCATCTGTTCTTCCCATACCATAACTTGTGAGTTTTGTTTTATTTAAAGTAATACTGTTTTTTCCTTCAATGACAGCACAAGAAGAATTGGTTGCTAAACCTTGACTGTTTGTTGCTGTAATCTTACCAGTTGAATAAATACAAGGTGATCCTTTACCAGCAGTATTTAAAGTAGAGTTTTTAGCAGTAATTGTACCTTCACCTCGATCTGTTGCTAAAGCTGCACAATGACTCCCTTGAGTTGAAATAGAGACCTTATTGGCGTTAATCGTTCCTCCATAAGTCGCATCTAATCCTCTAGAAGAATCTCCGGTTGTTTTAATTGTGGTATTGCTGACAGTGATTTTGGCATTTTCACCTGTAGCAAAAAGGGCATTAGCACCACTGGCACTTGTTTCTATAGTTGTATCTTTAATTGTAGCACTGCTTCCTTTTTGTACTAAAACACCAGCATTAAGACCATAAAACTCACTATTCTCAGTGTTAGAAGTATCACCGGTTTTCTTTAATTTTAAAGAGGAGGCTGTTAAGGAGCCTCCATCACTTACCGTAATTGTTGATTGGTCACTTGATGAAGATGTAATCGTCTTATGAGTTAAATTCTTTTCATTCGTTACATCAACAACACCATCGCTATCTATCTGCGTTATTTGACTTTGTCCTTGATTTCCATTATTCATTATCATGGAATTACTTGTAAGCACAATTGCTAGAACTAAACCAATTGTCCCAATTACATTAATAATTGCATAAAGCGCAGTTGGTTTTGTTCCTGAAAAAGTTTGTGCCAATGTTTTTGTTCCTGCTTTAGACATAATCAAATAAGTTAAAGCTAACATAAAGACTGCACTGCTTACACTAATTAATACAATTTGTAGCACAGATAGTGATGCACTTTGACTTGCAGCCTGTCCATTACTTGGTTGCATACCATTTTGTTGACTTTGTCCTGGCATACTAGAAGGACTGTTTTGATTAGTTTGATTGTCTTGATTTTGACCATTTTGATTTGATTGACTATCTTGACTACCATTTTGATCTGTTTGATTATTTTGACTAGATTGATTATCACTAGATGATCCTTGTTGATTTGAAGAATCATTTGGTGCTTGTCCACCACCATTTTGACTATTTCCTGGCATTTGTGGAGGTGTTCCATTTGTATTTTCACCTACACTTACATTTTGATGCTGACTTGCGTAATAAACAGTTCCACCAATAGTAGAAATTGATGCAATCATACAAATAATACTTATTATGAGTGATATTCTTTTTTTCATATTCACTTCCTCCTTACAAACAACATTTTACCCATCATATAACACATTATGTTGTGAGCATTTTGTAAAAGTTTGTTAAAGCAACGGTATAATGTCTTAAAATAAAACATATAGCTTACCCTCTTTATAAAAGCGCTTACATATGGTAAAATGACACTATTGGAGGAAAATACATATGAAAAAATTAGAAAACAAAGTCGCCATTATTACAGGAGGAAATGCCGGGGTTGGTAAAGAAATTGCGAAGTTATTTGCAAGTGAAGGTGCAACGGTCGTTATTTCTGCAAGACGTCAACAAGCATTAGATGAAGTAGCTAAAGAAATTGAGGAAGCAGGAGGAAAAGTACTAGGGGTTCCTACTGATATTTCTAAAATTGATGATGTTAAAAACTTAATTAAAACAACTATAGACACATATGGTCAATTAGATATTTTAATTAATAATGCTGGAGTCTTAGATCAAGGATTAAATGCCATTGATCGTATTGATTATGATGATTTAAATAAAGTAATTGATATTAATCAAAAAGGAACGATGTATTGTATGTCAGAAGCTTTAAAAGTGATGACAAGCGGCGCTTCAATCGTTAATATTTCAAGTGTCGCTGGACAATATGGTGCTGGTGGTGCTGTTTATGTTTCTACTAAAGCCGCTATTATCGGGGTAACCAAACATACAGCTATGCGTTTTGCTAAAGAAAAAATTAGATGTAATGTGATTTGTCCTGGTAGTATTACAACAAGCATGGCAGCAGGTTTAACACCTGATACTATGGATATGAAAATGATGGGTGCTATGTCTGCTCATAGCGATTTATCATTACAACCTTGTAGTCCATTAGACGTCGCTAAAGTTGCTTTATTTTTAGCAAGTGATGATGCTGCTCCATTAACTGGACAAGTGATTGTTAGTGATTACGGTGTAGATTTATAATACTAAAAAAGATATCTTAGATATCTTTTTTTAAATATATGTATTCTAATAGTTGCTTTCCTGTTGCTGTTTTAAAAACTTGATCATACATATTTTGAATGGCTTGTATTGGATATTGACTTTCATCAGCATTAACAAGATAATCTGCTTCTATCAAGATTTGATAATCTATACCATCAATTTGATTAAGCGTATGATGATGTCCTACCAGATAAACAATTCTTTCTACCATTTCTTCAGGTAAAGCAAATTCTTCTAAAAATGTACGGGTTAAAATCATTCCTTCTTGTTCTTGATACTTACCCAGAGTATTTCCATATTTTTCTCTACATAATGGACAAGCAATATCATGAACAATCGCTGCTAACTCTAATGTATCTTGTAATTCTTGAGATAAGTTTTCTTTTAATCCTATTGTTCTAGCAAAACTATGCACTTTCATAAAATGATTAATATCATGGTGATGACCATGAGCTTCTTTTATCATTTTTATCATTATTGGTGTTATATCCATAATGAATCCCCCTTATTACTATTATTGTAATACAAGTGTCATTTTTTGCATATGATAAGATTTATTTTATTGATATAATGATATTGAGGTGGAATCATGGGATTATTTAATTTTAGGCATAAAGAACCAGTTATTTATAAACAAAGTCATAAAATGGAAGAAGAGTTAACACAAATAGAAACATATCTTGAAACACATTCCAATTCAAATTTAGAAAAGAAAGCTAAACTTATTCACTATGGAATTGAAGGAGAAAAAAATATTCTTTTTGAATTAAAAAATAGTCATCTTCCTATTTATGTACTTCATGATTTATATTATGAATATGATCATTTAAATGCTCAAATTGACTATGTTATTATTACGCCTTCTAAAATTTACTTTCTTGAATGTAAAAACTTAGTAGGAACCATTATGATTGACCAATACGGTAACTTTTCACGTTCTTATTCTTTTCATAATAGAACAATTAAAGAAGGGATTTATTCACCTATTACACAATCCAATCGTCATTTAGACTTATATCAAAGAATGCGAGGACATGATAAAGGAAAAGTGATGAAAGCTATGTTTGATATGCAATTCAAGAAAAACTATCAAACTCTTGTTGTTTTAGCTAATCCTCAATCTATTTTAAAACATCGTTATGCTCCTAAAAATATCAAAAATAAAGTTATCAAAGCTGATCAACTCATACAGTATATTAAAAATCATGAAGAAAGTCCTATTAGAAATGAAAAACAAATGAAAGAAACGGCTGATATATTCATGAGTTATCATATCGAAAAGGAACAAGTATTCCAAGTTCCTCCAGAGCCTACTATAAATAGAGAAATGCTTATTGGAGCGTTGAAAAGTTATCGTTTAGCTAAAGCAAAAGAAAATCAATTACCTGCATATTATATATTTAATGATGTTACACTAAATAAATTAGTTGAACAATTACCTCAAACTCTTGAGGAATTAAAATTAGTTTATGGTTTTGGACCAAAAAAAAGTGCCGCCTATGGCTTAGATATTATTCAGATTATTAAAGAAAATCATGGTTAACCCATGATTTTTTAATATAATTCTATTTCTTCTATTTGCTTTAATTCCTCTTTGAGTTCCTTTAAAAATAAATCTATGATTTCATGATGATAATCAACTCTTTTTATATAATAGATAATACGATCATGGGGACCTTCTTCTATAGGATAGATGTGTACATCTTTTATTTGTTTTGCCATTGAGATAGGAACAATAGCCCAAGTCTGATCTAATGATAAGAAGTATTCCAGTAATGACATTTGGTCAATACTCACTTTATAGTCAGCAGTTGATTTAAACCAGTAATCATGCCAGGCATTAAATTCTGGTGTCCATGGAGTTCTAATTTCATAACTGACATCTAGCATACGGGGATGAATCGGTGTTGCATATTCTTTTTTTGATACTAAAACCATAGGGTCTTCAAATAAAGGGACTGTTTCAATATTTTTATAATACATGTCATCGGAAACTAATGCGAGTTCTACCTGTTTATCGGCTACATATTGATAGGCTTCAATAGAATGACAATAACGAAAACATAGTTTAATATGATTATTTTCATTGATAAATCTTTGAAATAAGTTTGTCAGTAAATAGGTACTCACACTACCTATAGAAGCTAAATTAAATACTTTTTTATGCGTTTTACTTTTTATCTGTTTAGCTTCTTTAAATAACTCTAAATATTTATGAGCAACTGAAATAAAAGCTTCCCCTTCTTGTGTTAATTCAATTTCTCTTTTTCCTTTTCCTCTAATAAATAATGCATATCCGAGTTCATTTTCTAAGTTTTTGATTCTTCTACTCAGTGCCGGTTGAGTTACAAACAATTGTTCTGCTGCCTTAGATAAAGAACCATTTTTAATAATACATAAAAATGCTTTTAATTCTAATTCCGTCATCTTATTTCCCCTTAAATATAAAATATAGTTTATATTTTATATTTAAATTATGCATTTTACAATCATATTTACATTATTTATACTTCTTTTTGGGAGTGAAATATATGAATGATCTAACAAAAGGAAATATTTATAAACAACTTATCTTTTTAGCTATACCGCTTATTTTAGGAAATATATTACAACAGTTTTATAATACAATAGATAGTTTTATTGCTGGTCAATGGATTAGTCAAAATGCTTTTAGTGCCATTGGTACAGCAGGAAGCATGATGAATCTGTTTATCTTTATGATCAATGGTTGTTGTAATGGCATGACAATTATTTTTTGTCAGTATTATGGTGAAAGAAATGAATTAGGAATTAAAAAAGAAATCTTTATTTCTTTATTAGTAGGTTTAATCTTTGTTGGCAGTTTATCTTTAATTGGTATTTTTAACTTAGACTTGTTTTTAAGATTACTGGCTACTCCTTTAGATATTTTCTATCTAGTAAAGAAATATTTAATGATTATTATTTGTTTTTTATTTGTTTCTTTTATTTATAATTGGAGTTCTTCGGTATTAAGGGCTTTTGGTGATTCTAAAATGGCTCTTTATATTTTAGGATTATCGATTGGTATGAATATTATTTTAGATAGTATTTTTGTCATTGGCTTACATTTAAGTATTCAATCACTAGCCTTTGCAACTATTATTTCTCAATTTATTTCATCTTTATTTTGTACTTATTATTTAGTACATCGTTATCCTTTTATTTGTTTTCATTTTAATGAAATCACGAATATTAAGCCTTTATTAAAAACAACCATTCATTATGGATTTATTTCTGCTTTACATCAATCTAGTTTGTATTTAGGTAAGTTACTTATTCAAGGTGCAATCAATAGTGCCGGTATGCATATTATTACTGCTTATGCGATTACTTCAAGAATTGAAGGTTTTATTAATTCATTTGGTGATAGTGGTTGTGTCGCTATTTCAATTATGGTAGGACAAAACTATGGAGGTCATCACCTTGAAAGAACGAAAGAATGTTTTTATAAAGGATTAAAACTGATGATGGGGTTTGTTGTAATCTTTTCCATCATCATGATATGTCTTACTCAACCGATGACCTTATTGTTTGTAGATGCAAGTCAACATCTGATTATTCAAGAAACTTATCATTATATGGTCACTATTTGTTTATTATATATCTTTTGTTTTATCGGTAATGCTTATGTTGGTTTTTATCGAGGGATTGGTCGTGTTGATGTCCCTTTTAAAGGAACATCAATGCATGTCACTATCCGCGTCATTTTATCTTATCTTCTTATTGGTCGTTATGGATTAGCAGGTGTTGCCCTTGCATGTGGTACCGGTTGGATCTTTGTGAATATATATCAAACAATAAAATATAAAAGACTTGATTTATCTTGTTGATTTTCTTTATCATATATTTAAGGAGAAACTTATGAAAGAAATTATCAATACATATCAGGACAATCTTATTTATATTTTTAGACAAGATCAACTTATTAACCCTACTTATCGTTATTTGGTTATCGTTAAAGATGGTACAGACATCATTCCAGTAGAAGGATGTCATATCATGCACTATCAAGAAGATTTTGAGTCATTACTTAAGTTTTCTTTACCAACCAAAAATCGTAAAACCAAACAACTTATTTCATTAAAACAATGTGAACAATTAATTAATGAAATCACTTATGGGGTCCTTGCTTTTTCCGTTAACGACTTACCTTATAGCGTTGCTTTAAATCATATTGTTTTAGATGGACATCTTTATTTCCATTGTGCAAAAAGTGGTTTTAAATTAAAGGGCATCAATTCAAGAGTCAGTTATCTTGTTATTCGTGATTTAGGTATTAACAAAGAAGTCGGAACTCATAATCATGAATCTGTCGCTATTTATGGTACTTTAAAAGAAGTCACTGATTTTGAAACAAAAAAGAATGCTTTATTGAAGCTTGTTTCATCTTTAGCTCCAAAGCATCCTTATCAAGATCAAATGGTAAAAGGGACAACCATTTTAGAATTAGAAATAGATTATATGATTGGTAAATCACATATTCGCTAAACAACGAGTCATCGTTGTTTTTTTATACAAAATGATTCATTTTCAATCGCAAAAGTATACTATTTTTATAAGTTTTGCGGTTTTAAATCGCAAAACTTATTGTTTGTTTGATGTGTATGCGGTATATTATATTTAAAGGAGGTATTTTTATGATAGAAAGACCCTTATATATTAATCAAATTATGCCCTTTGTAGATACACCATTTGTCAAAATACTAACCGGTGTACGTCGATGTGGAAAATCAACAATATTAAAAATGATAATAAATAAGTTAAAAGAGGAAAAAAATATTCCTGTTGAAAGAATTTTTAGTTATCGTTTTGATTCTATGGAATATTTAGACATGAATGCTAAAGAATTATATATTGAATTAAAATCAAAAATAATCAACGATGAAAAAATATATTTATTCCTAGATGAAATCCAAGAAATTGATAATTGGGAAAAAGTAATTAATTCAATTGCTTCTGATTATAATGTAGACATCTATATAACTGGTTCAAATTCAAGAATGATGTCCTCTGAAATTTCTACTTATTTAACAGGTCGGTATATATCCTTTCACATCTATACATTATCTTTTCAAGAATATCTTATGTTCAAAAAAAGTTATAGAGATTTAAAAGATATCAAACAAGAATTTATTGACTACGTCCGTCTAGGTGGATTTCCAGCCACTCATTTGAAAGACTATACACAAGATGAAGTCTATACGATTGTCAAAGATATTTATAACTCTACTATTTTTGCGGATATTGTTCGTAGAAACCAAATAAAAAAAGTTGACCAGTTAGAACGGGTTGTTAAATACACTTTCAATAATATTGGAAATACTTTTTCAGCGAAATCAATATCCAACTACTTTAAATCCGAAAATAGAAAAATTGATAATGAAACTGTCTATAGTTATCTACAAAAATTACAAAAAGCTTATATTCTTCATCGTTGTTCCCGTTATGATTTACAAGGTAAAAACATTTTAAAAACACAGGAAAAATTTTATCTTGCTGATACAGCTTTAAGATATGCCATTTTAGGATATACAATGAATAGTTTTGCATCAAGTTTAGAAAATATTGTATACTTAGAATTATGTAGAAGAGGATATGAAGTTTTTATTGGTAAAACTAACTTGGGTGAGGTCGATTTTATCGCCAATAAACAAAACAACAAAATATACGTTCAAGTTACCCAAGAAATCAAAACAGCAGAAACACAAGAAAGAGAATATAACCGTCTACTAGAAATACGTGATAATTATCCTAAATATGTTGTTTTAACTGACGATTTTTCAGGTGGTAATTATAAAGGGATTAAAACAATGCACATCACCGATTTCTTATTAAGTGACGAATACTAAAAATGAACTTCATGATAAAGTTCATTTTTATTTTCCCTGAATATCTACAATCACCATTTCACTATATCCTGATGTTTTCATCGCAAACCCCCATGAGCCCATTCCTGAAGTCACAATAGCCTGAAATGATTGCATATCTTTATAACCATAATTTAAATCATTAATACCTAATAAATCATAAACTTGTTTTAATGGAAATAATTGTCCTGCATGTGTATGTCCAGATAATTCAAGATCAATGCCTAACTTCTTATTGAGTTTATAATCTCTTGGTTGATGATCTAATAAGATAAAAGCATGTTGATCATCAAGTGATGATATGATGTTTTTTAAAGGCTTTCTGTTTTTAATTGAATAATCCTGTCTACCAATAAGATATAATGAATTGAGTTGAGTTACTTCATCTGTTAATACATGAACACCTGATTTTTTTAAATGAGAAATAATATGTAATTGTTTTAAAGGCTGGGCGCCTTGAAAACCAATTTCATGATTTCCTTCGACATAATAGACAGGGCATAACTGTGATAGTTTCTCCCATATCTTTAATGATTGTTTAAAATCATCTTTTGTCGTTTTTTCGTCATAGATATCCCCCAATAAAACAACGCCATCAGGTTTTGATTTTTTTGTTTGTTCAATCAGTTTATTTAAATCTTGAGGTTTTAAAGCTGTTGATAAATGAATATCCGAAGCCACCAATAACCTTGTCTTATCTACTTTTTTATCAATCTTGATATCATAATGGGTAGTGACAATATGATGAGCATTATAAATACCATACCCACTTATTAAAAGACCACAACAAATAATAATCACCATCTTTTTAAGATTCATCTTGAAATAATGATCATATTTCGTCTTTTTCATCATCAGTGCCACCAAGTCATATAATGCAAGTATAAAAATAATATTCATCATCACAGCAAAAGTGATTCTTTGTATGATAAACAACCCGGCAAGAATAACAAGTATAATCAATAAGTATTTTTTATTTTTTATTAAACGTATAAATAAATCATAACCCATCAATAAGAGTATAATGAGTTGAATGAAATCAAACCATCCCATAAAATTCACCTCATCGTTTATTATAGCATTAAAAAAGTAATATATTATCTATATTACTTCCAGCTTAGAATCCAGTTTGCAATCCTATTTACAAAATTTTGATTTAGTGTTTATTAATTCTTTCCCATATGTAATTTCCACTGCAAAATATATTTTTTAAATATGTAATCATATTTCTTTAATCTATTAAGAAATATTTTATTATCATTTAACATTTACTACCACTTGTATCCACAACTTTTACATTCCATAGTTTTTCCTACATCACTACTTGCTAAACCAAAAAAACTTGTTGAAAGCCATCTTTTTGTGCTAGTTATCTTTTGGATATTAGTCGAACCACATGTAGGACATCTTGGCTTACTATCTTCAATAATTTGCACATATCTTTCCTGCTGCTTTCCTTCATCAAACCTTATTTCAGAAAGTATATCAACTTTTGATTTTGTATTTTCATCAACTATAATTTCAACAACGGAACCTATAGCAATAAATTCTTTTTGCAATTTTATGGCATCCGATTGTATCAAACCCGTTATAACGGTTTGAGGAATTGTATCAACAATTCTTTTTGCTTCTGCTAAACTTAATTTTTGGTTTATGTCGTTAACAATTTTTATTGCTTTAACTTTTGACTTTTTTGGAACACTCTTTAATATTAATTTATATAATTTTCTGTCATCTTCATCTACTTTATTTTCATCTTTTCCAATTTGATCTAATGGATAGCCACAATGAATACACGCTGGCGCTTTATCCGAAATTTCTTTACCACACTCTGGGCATCTGATTAGTGCCATATTCTATATCCTCCCTATATTATTTTTCTACAATTTCCATATCAATCTTCGTTTGATATGGAAATTCTAAACTACATAATTCTAATTTCCAACCCCCACCATTATAAGATTTTTTTGAAAAATCATTAACTATAAGTTTTACATTTTTTATCTCTATTCTATATAAATCAACGCAATTATTTTTATCAGTAGTAAACATATTAGCTTTTAATATAAATCTTTTTTCCTCAAAAAGTGTTTTTTCACTATCTTCAACAGTGATTTCATTTATATTTTCACATGTCAATCCTTCTATTCTTTCTTGTACAATATATTTTTTCATTCTACGATAAAATTGATCATTTTCACTTATGTAGAACGGATACTCTTTCCCTGTTTCTAATGCTACTAATTTTCCACGTACAAATCTATATTCTTTGCATGCATTAATATTCATTATAAAATTACTCCTTATTATTGATAGATATATTTTATCACATTAAACAAAACAGTTATACTTGTTCTATTGATTTTATGACTTTAGCCGGTACTCCAGCAATTAAACTATTATCTGGCATATCTTTAGTAACAACACTTCCAGCCGCTATTACACAACCTGCTCCAATCGTTACACCCGGCATAACTGAAACATTGGCACCAAACCAACAATTATCCCCTACTTTGATAGGTAATGCTTTTTCTAATCCTTGATTACGACGATGATAATCTAAAGGATGATTGGCTGTATAAAAGCCACATGATGGACCAATGAAAACATGATCACCGATATCAATTGTCGCTCCATCCATAAAATAATTATTAATATTAATAAAAACATCATTACCTAGTTTTATATTTTTACCATAGTCAGCTGTAAAAGGACTGAGCAAGACTAAGCCATCGGGTTCATACCCTAATATTGTTTTAATCACTTCATCTCTTTTTGCATCACTGGGTTTTAATTGATTTAATTTAAAACATAGATCCTGGCATACTAATCTTTGTTGAATCAATTCTTGATCATTATTAGCGTCATACCATAATCCAGCTTTCATCTTTTCTCTTTCATCCATGCAGTTCACCTCGCTATATTTATTATAAGCACTGCATATAAAATTGTCTAATATATCATGTCATCTTGATTAAATTGAAGTATAATACTTCTAACAAATATAAATTAAGTATGATATTGTCCTAAGTAACAAAAAGTTGCGCTATAGTTGGTAGAGCAACCTACTCTAAAATAATATGATAAACATGTAAAAATGAAAGGAGAATTTCAAAAATGAATGTATATCCGGTATTTTATCTGGTATTTATGATCTGGCTTATTCTTATCGCTATTGGAGTTTATCTTCTTTATCTTATGATTAAGGCACTAAGAAAATACACTAAAGCTGCCCCAGTAAGAAAAGAAAAAGAGAAGAACGCTAAAAGTCTTGGCGAAGTTTTAAAACAACATCGCATAACTTGTAAAATGACCCAAGAGTTTGTAGCTGAATCTTTAGGCGTAAGTCGACAAGCTGTTTCTAAGTGGGAAAGTGGTGCTTGTGCGCCGAGTACAACCAATCTTATTGCTTTAGGAAAACTATTTAGTGTTGCTCCTGAAGAACTTCTTAAAGCAATACAGTAGTGTCAAATAAAAAAAGACAAGTTATCTTTTCATAAGATTTCTTGTCTTTTTAACATTTCCACTGATATTTCTTTAAATCAACATGACATTCATCTTTTAATACAACACCCTCATTTTCTAATAACTGTGCTTGTTCATCCCATCCAGGAACAAGTCTTCCTGCATGATTAACCACTCGATGACAAGGATACTTGCCATAATATGATGACATCGAAAGAATTTTACCAACTAAACGACTATTTTTATCTCTACCTATTAATCTAGCAATCTGACCATAGGTCGCTACTTTACCTTTTGGTATTTCACTTACTGTTTCTAATACTTGATATATGATTTGTTCATTCATGAGGATTCCTCCTTGGATATTATTCTATCATATTTTTAATTAAATAGTTTTTGATCATTACCATCAGGTATTTTAAAGAATAAGACTAATACTAAACCAATAATTAAAATACTTACAGATATCATAAATAAGATTTGATATGTAGAAACATCTAAAATCATACCGGCTATATTTTGAAAAACGATAGAACTTAAATTCCTCAATGTTTGAACTATCGCTAATGCTGTAATTTGATGTTTTTCATCAACTAATGTACTGACTACTTTTAAGTTAATCATAATAAATAACATACCTGAAGGATGTTTTGTAAGAAGAGTGATGATGACTTGAAGGGGCATCGCTACGTTAAGATCATAACATAGAAATTGAACGATAATCATCATATAAGCAATAATCAGTAATTTTTTATTAGCTAATTTATCCATGAATTTATGTGAGAATAAAACAATAGGTGCTTCACATAAAACCGCAAATGATAAGATTGTTGAAACGACACCTACAGCTAATCCTTCATGATGAAACATAGAAGGAATATAAGTATTAGCCATATTTGTTAGACCTTGAAATAAACAAGCAATAACAAGATAATATAAATATTGATGATTATGAATTAAATGATGATCTTTTTCATTTGTAACTTCTTTTTTAGCTAAGTCATGAGGCGTTTGCGTTCCTAGTAAACCTATAACACATAATGTCATCGTGATAATAAAACAAACAAAAATAGCTTGAGGAGCAATGAAATCATAAATTGTTCCTGCTAACCATGAACCCATAGCGTAACCTATCGTTCCCCATATTCTAATTTTTCCATATTGATAAGGTGATGATGAAGCTATTTTTTCCATAACCGGATTCGTTCCGTTAATCAATGTTAATACAAAACTATAACCAATAATAATGGAAATAAGATGACTTGCATACATAAAATAAAGTCCACCTAATCCTGCAAGGATAAACAAGACCAGATTAACATTTTTAACATCATAACGATCACTTAACATCCCAATGACCGGTTGAGCTAACATTGAGGTTAAAAATGATGTTGAAACAACAAGTGATACTTCACTTGCTTTAAAACCTTTATCTAATAAATAAATTGAAATTAACGCAGAAAAGACAGCCCATGATAAATAATAAAAGTTATACATTAAAAAATAACTTAAATAACTATTTTTATATTTCTTTAACATATGTTCCTCCTAGTGAAATAATTTGAGTTTTTGATTGGTTGGTACTTTAAAGAAACAAACAAGCATCATCCCAATCATTGAAAAAACAAATAAAACAAGATAAAACTTCTGATAAGATAAATAATCTATCATATATCCCGCTAATAATTGAAAAACAATAGAAGCAAAACTCTTACAGGCAGATACTAAAGATAATGCTGTATTTTGTAGTGTGGGTGTTACAATGGTGGTTATGATTTTTAGATTGATCATCACAAAAGCCATTGTAGCAACGGTTTTAGTTAAAAAGACAACGATAATTTGAATCCATAAAGAAGTGATAAAACTAAAAGTAAAGAACTGAATAATTAATAAAACAAAGACACTCATGAGTAATTGTTTATTTGTAAAACGATTCATATAAAACTTTGATAATAAAATAACCGGTACTTCTGATAAAGTAGAAAAGAAAATGACAATCGAGACATCATCCATCTTTAAACCACTATATTTAAGCATCGCTGGTAAATATAAATGATGAACATTAGTCACACCATAAAATAAACATACAATGATGAGATAATAAGGAATATGTTTAATCTTAAAAACTTCTTTCATTGAAACCTTTTTAGTTTCCGTAACTTCAGGAAGAATACTTCTCGTTCCTAAAATTCCAATTACACATAATATTTCACCAATAGTAAATAAGACATATAAACTTCCTGCTCCTATATTTTGATAAAGAAAACCAGAAATCATTGTCGCTACAGCATAACCTATCGTTGCCCATACTCTAATAGAACCATAAGGGAATCTTGAAAGAATAGCCATTCTTTCAATAATGGGATTAGTTCCATTCGTTATCGATAAAACTAAACTATAAACTAAAGCAATAAGATAAAGATTATCTAAAAAGATAAAGATGATACTCAATATCCCTGCTAGTAATAAAAGTAAACTATTAACATATCTTGATTCATATAAATCATTCATCTTCCCTATTATCGGTTGTAAAACAACCGATAATATAAAAGAACAAGACACGACAAAACTCACTTGAGTTGCTTTAAATCCTTTATCCATTAAATAAACTGAAATAAAACCAGAAAAGAAAGCAACACAAAAGAAAAAGAAGAAATACATAAGGAAATACCTAAGATAACTATTTTGGTAACGTTTTAAAAAATTCATTTTATCTACTCCTTCATTTTTTATATAATAGAAAAAGAGGTGATGATATGCTTTTACAAGAAAAGATGAGAGAATATAAGTTTTCTCATAATGAACAACTGGTCATTGATTTCATTTTAAAACAACAAGAAAATATTAAAGATTATTCGGCTAAAATGATTGGTGATGAAACTTATACTGCCCCTTCTACTTTAATAAGAATTGCCCATAAATTAGGTTTTGATGGTTGGTTAGAGATGAAAGAAGCTTATTTAGATGAAGTGATTTATCTTAAAAATCACTTTCAAAATATTGATCCTAACTACCCTTTTACAAATCAAGATACGATGATGGATATTGCTCATAAGATTGTTCAATTACATATTGAAAGTGCTAAAGATACTGCATCCCTGTTACATCATGATTCTTTGCAAAAAGCCATTCAAATTTTAAGAAAAGCTCAAGTTATTAAAGTCTTTGCTATCGCAAATCTTAACTATGCGGGTGAAGAATTTGTCTTCAAATTAAATCGTATTCATAAAACAGCATATATTCACTCCGTTCAGGATAATCAGTTTCAAGATGCTATTATGACGACCAAAGATGAATGTGCTATTTGTTTATCTTATTCTGGAGAAACCCCTACTTTATTAAAAACAACCCACTTTTTAAAAGAAAATCAGGTTCCTATAATTGCGATTACCAGTTTAGGACAAAATAGTTTATCTGATTTAGCTGATGTTTCTCTTCATATCTCTACTCGTGAAAAATCATTTTCTAAGATTGCTGGATTTTCTTCATTACAATCAATTCATCTAATTTTAGATATTCTTTATTCATGTTTATTTTCATTAAACTATCAAGCTAACATTGACTATAAAATCAATGTCGCTAAACGAGTAGAATTGAATCGTGAGATTGATAATAAAATCATTGAAGAAAAATTGAAAGAAGACTAGTTCTTCTTTTTATTTTAGACATTCGTCTAAAATAGCAACACCTTGTCTTAATACTTCACTACAGTCTCTTTTTCTTTCTTGATTAATTTCTAATATACGATGACAATGTAACGCCCCAATTTGTTCTTTAAAATCCATGGCTAAACATTTACCACAAGCATAACTTTTAAGTTTAGATTGAGGATGATCAAGACTTCCGTCACTGGTTTCTAAATAAGAGGTCAACATAGCCATTAATACCGGTACACAACATATTTCTTCTAATCCTGCAATTCCTCTGCCTAGTCCTTCTACCATTTTAAATAATTTCTTTTCATCTATATCTAAGATATCTTGATAACAACTTAAAAAGGCTTGAGCACAGTTATACCCTTTTTTATGTAACATCATCACTTGTTTTTCTCTATTCATTTTCTCACCTCACCTGTAGTTTAATGATTTTAAAAATTTCATAAATATAAAAAAATGAGAATGAATGACCATTCTCATTTCTTAAATGATTTTATTATCAATTTGTAAATAGCATTTACAATTAAATAAGTTTTAAATATTTAAAAGCATGATATAATCCATCTTCATTGACATCATCAGTAATGTAATCAGCTGCTGCTTTAATTTCAGGTCCACCATTTCCCATTGCTACATTATAGTTACAACATTCAAACATGGATAAGTCAATTTTTGCATCACCAAAAGAAATCGTATCTTTTTTATTAGCATGTAAGTAATCTAATAAGACTTCAATAGCGTGTCTTTTAGTAATACCTGTAGGTCCTAAATCACCAAATAATGCCACTTCTCCTTTACCTCCCCAAGTATTCGCTACTAAATGAGGAAAGTCTTTTTTAGAATCTAAATGATCTTGATATGTTCTTAAAATAAAACTTATTTTATTGACATCATCACGGTATAAATCTTGACCTTGTAAGTGAATAAAACCATCAATAAAGTGTTGAGCCGAAGTTTTGGCATCTTCAAGATTAGCGCCTTTACCTCTAGCATATTTCACCATTGTTTCCGGTCCTTGTTCTAACATATAGTCATTACAATACATACCACTATTGGCTTCTAAATAAAAACCAATATGTCTTTTATTACACCAATCTACAATATTCTTTACATCTTCTTTTGATAAACCTTGGTGCATAACAACATGTCCTTGATCTTCTACATATGCTCCATTACCACCGATCATCCCATCTAAATCACATAAATCTCTTTGTAGAATTTCAGCTTTAGAACAACCTGTACAAATATAGACTTTATGACCATTCGCTCTAGCCATATCTACTGCTTTTCCAGCTGATGCCGGCATTTTTGCTTCATAATCAATTAATGTTCCATCTACATCTAAAAATACAATTTTACCCATATTTCTTTCTCCTATATTAATTTTAAATATTTAAAAGCATGATATAACCCATCATCATTAACATCACTGGTTACATAATCAGCTGCCGCTTTAATCTCTGGTCCACCATTACCCATAGCTACATTATAAGCGCAACATTCAAACATTGATAAATCCACTTTTGCATCACCAAAAGAAATCGTATCTTTTTTATCTGCATGTAAATAATCCAATAGGACTTCGATAGCATATTTTTTATTAATACCTGTTGGTCCTAAATCGCTAAATAAAGCCAATTCTCCTTTACCGCCCCAAGTATTATGTGCTAAATGAGGAAAGTCTTTTATCGCATCTAAATGATCTTGATAATCTCTAATAATAAAATCTATTTTATTTACATCTTCTCGATAAAATTCATCACCATGAATTAAAGTAAATGAACCAATAAATTCATTTGCTTTTTCTTTAGCTTGCGATAAATCAGCACCTTTACCTTGACCATATTTAACCATAACCTCAGGTCCATCTTTTATCATTTGATCATTACAGTAAACGCCACTGTTTGTTTCTAGATAAAAAGCAAGATTTCTATCACGACACCACTGCACTACTTTTTTTACTTCTTCCAAAGGCATAGCACGATGCATAATGACTTGATCATGATCTTCTACATATGTTCCATTACCTAAAATCATGCCATCTAAATCACATAGATTTCTTTGTAGAATTTCATCTTTAGAACATCCTGTACAAATATAAACCTGATGACCATTCGCTCTAGCCATATCTACTGCTTGCCTAGCTGATGCTGGTAATTTTGTTTCATAATCAATTAATGTTCCATCTACATCTAAAAACACTATCTTACTCATTTTTGTTTTCTCCTTGTTGTCTATTATCTTTATTATATCGTAATTAACTTTAATTGAATATGTCATTTCAAGAAGTGAAAAAAGAAATTCCTTACAGAATTTCTTTTTTTATGCTTTCTATGTCTTGACGATCAATAATCATATCTAGCAAGAATCAATTCTAGTATAAGACATATTAAATCACTGCCAATCCTTAATAAGTATCATATATAACGGAAAAAGAAAAATATGAAGCAAGTAAAAGCATCATAGCGTTAATCCTTAATAAGTATCATATCTAACTTATTGCTGAAAAACCCAATATTATAATTTATATAGGCGTTAATCCTTAATAAGTATCATATCTAGCTAGAATGCAATGTCATTCAAAAGTATAAAGACTATTTAGCGTTAATCCTTAATAAGTATCATATCTAGCCATTCTTGAAGAAACTCAAATTGCTCAAAATTTTGGCGTTAATCCTTAATAAGTATCATATCTAGCATGAAATTTTAACATATTTAAGTAAAATAACAAATATTTGTTTCTAATTTTTCACAAATTAACAAATCATACCAAAAATTCATCAAAAAGCTTCGACTGTCTACTGAATTGAGTCGTATTTTCATTGAAAAAATAGCCAATTTTTAGGGGACAGTCGAAATTAATCAATAATAATGATATTATTTTTTACTTTTTTACCTAGTTCTTTTCTTTTTATCATCTTAGAGTTATATGAAAAATATAGCATCACATTATCTTCTTTAGAAATAATCTTATCCAATTCTGATTTCATTTTTTTATACTTTGAAGGTGTAAGTTCACCTTCAAAAACAGATTCTTGTACATGAAATAAATATCTTCTTAATAACTTCATAAACTTAGGACAATTCTTACTTTTTACATCATATGTACAAATTACATACATCGTATTACCACTTCATTGTATAAGGCTTATATATTGGTGATTCTTCAGCAATATAATTTGATAACAAATGGACTTCTCTAGATATGATGTTACGATAAGAATAGTATTTATTATTAATTTTTATTGTTTTTAGTAGATAATTTTCATATTTTTCAATAAAGAATTTAACTCCCTCTTTATTTAAATAACATCTGTCTTGATTATAATCAAAATATTCATCTTTAATTAACTTATGCCTGCATAAACTTAATACCAACCGATCTACTAAAACAGGTTTTATAATATCTGCTAAATCAAATTGTAATGATTCACTACATTTGGTAAGACTATGTATAAATGATACTTGTGAATAGAGGCGGCTTCTATCTATTACAGATAAATAATTTGCATAAAGTAATGAATACCCATAACTTAATAAAGCGTTTATTTCATTTTTAGGTGGATTCTTGGTTCTTTGAATAAAATGATAAGATTCTTTTTCTAATATAACATCAAAACACTTATAATAAATCTTTCTTGCCTTGGCTTCTAAAAGTAATAATATATCAATATTTTTAGAAGTACACTGACTTATTATTTTATCTATATCAAATATATAATTATTTAAATCAAAACCTTTTTTCTTATAGTATTTTAGTACAGCCTGACAATTTTTTAATGATGCTTTGATCATAATTTGTGCTATCTTATTTCTTTGTATTTCATCTTCATACATTTTTATTTGATTCACTAAAACTTTTCCATCATAAAATTTTTTGGGAGAAAATCTTCCAATGTACTGCCCATAATAATTATAAAAAATAATAACAACTTGGTGTTTATTCAATAAACTTAAAGTTCGCTTATTTAATGTTATCTCTCCGAAGCAAATTAAAGTATCTATTTGTTCTATTGGAATATAAGTTACATATTCTTTTTTGTCTTTTAAGATTAAAGAATAATCTTTACATAATAACTGTCCACTTTTATAAAGGTAGATGACCTTTTTCATAACATATATCTATCATGCCAAAGCCACATGATCCTTTACTGGATATTCCACAATTATATAACAATAATAGTGTTTCAAAATTTGTTTCTACCTCCATTTTTGTCATATAGCATTTATAAAAACAATTCTTGTATTTCATCATTCTTTCTTTTTCATATATAACATTTTTTATATTAAAAACCAGTTCCTTTAATGGATAATGATATGCCTTGCTTTTATCTTTTATATTTTGAATAATAAATTGATGACTTTGATTATCTGAAGGTTTATAATAGGTAGAATAATTATTTGACGTAGAATATATTAACATAGGGGATAATGTTTGAATTGTTACTGTTTTTTTACCACTAAATGGTTTTAAATTTATAAGTTCTACATCTTCTATTTTGACATACTTATTTGCGATTAAAAGTGTCTCATTCATTAATAATGTTTTATATATGCTTTTTAAAAATCTTTCATCTTGTGAACTTATGTAGAAATAAAATCGTTCATCAAATTTTAATACTTTATTTTTTATTGTATATTGACCAAACAGTTGACTAAAATTAAAACATTTAAATATTTTTCTATCATGATGATATCCTTCATCATGATAGAAATTTCCTAAATCATCTTTTGATAATAAACTGTATATAACACCTTGTAGTATACTTTGATAACTAATAGGAATAGTGAAACCTTTACTAGATAAAACAACTTTAATTCTCAATATGACCACCTCCTATAAAATTATAGTGACCAACACCCACAAGCAATATATCACTTGACAAGGTTACATCTTCTTTCATCATTACATGATAAGTATAGCCTTGAGGAATGACTTTTTTTGTTTTAAATTGAATAGGCATTAGAGTGCCTTTTTTAACTCTATTTATAATCACATCGTTATTTTTGATATCATCATAAGAAGTATCATATAAGTTATTGTAATACTTTATCATTTGATTATATTCTTTTAAGAAATCCTGTGTTTTTATAACAGAATCAATAAAAAACATATTCATTTGTGATGCTAAACTTTCAACTTTAGTTATTTTTATATCCTTTAAATAAAAGTAATTTCCCATAATTTTTTGATTTAAATAAGACTGAAAAAATATTTTTATATACTCAATGTACTTATCATTATTTCCAATAAAATAAAAATTCAATGATAATACTTCCTCATTTTGATATATAGATTTTATAAATATTGGATTATTGACAACAATTCCCGGATATTGAGTAAAATTCTTACCTGTACAATGATAGTATTGGCATCCTTCTTTAAAGGAACAATCATTACATTTTGTATCAACAATAAAACAGCTTAATTTATATATAAAATTAATAAATGATTCCAGTAAAATTATATATGTCTTTTTGACTATCTTTTTATATCTTCTTAAATGTCCGCAAA
>OLOG01000062.1_pt1 | contig 113853 bp, 125 predicted proteins | sample 1672351 | NCBI WGS metagenome assembly OLOG01 (sample SAMEA3136674, study PRJEB25190) | human gut metagenome | biome: human gut; feature: human-associated habitat; material: faeces | place: Austria | collected 2013 | reverse complement strand
GCGCATTCGGCGAGATGCGTTTGCGAAAGTGGTCAATTTTAGATTAGCGCTAACAGCAGGCCCGGTGCGCGGTGTGCGGCAGGCGCGCCTCCAACTGCCACCACGTCGCCCGCAGGTCGTGGGGAAAGACGTTCAGGCTCGTCACGCCGAACGGGGTGTGGGAGCTGCGCAGCCCGCTGTTCGCCCTGTGCGGCTCCGGCACGACCGGGTGCCACGGGAAGTTCCACGACGGCGGCCTCAGGGCCGAGTGGGTCTGGCGCACCGGGGCGGCCGAGGAGGCATGGTGGTCCGGCACGCTGCTCAGGGAGTACCCGCCGCACAGCCCCGACCTCTACATGTTCGGCTACTGGGCCATCACCGACCGATACGGAAACGAGATCATCCGAGAGGTGAAATGACGATGGAGATCACCAACTGCGAGCAGTACGTGCTCGCCGAGCTGGACTACGAGCAGCGCCGCAACGAGCGCCTCGTGGCCGAGAACAACAAGCTGGCCAAGCAGCTCGACGCCATGACAAAGAGGGCGAACGGCTACAGACGGATCATCAACCGCGACAAGACGCCCATCGAGGCGCTCGCGGACAGGGTCATGCGCGAGGAGATGCTGACCCGCTTCACCTACGCCGAGGTCACGGACGTCAAGAGCGCGTTCAGCGGCAGGCTGCTCGACTTCGACGAATGGTGCCACGATGCGATGCGATATGTGGCGCTGGCGGACGACGTCGGCGAGGAGGAGTTCACCCGGTTCATGCGCCGGGACCTCAAGAGGATCTACGACAAGAAGGTGGCCAAGCGTGCCGAGTAGAGGCCGCCGTGCCCGACAAGAGCGGCAGGGCGGGCCGATGAATGACGAGAGGGCCGTCGCCGCGGCCATCCACGCCGGACTCCAGAGCGAAGACGTGACCGACCTCTACACGGGCGACTGCAGGGGCTGCGGCGAGTGCTGCTCGCGCTTCCTGCCCGTGAGCCCGTTCGACCGGGTGCGCCTCGAGGCGTACGTGCGCCGGAACGGAATCGAGCCCGCCGAGCCCAGGGCGGAGTACGACCTGCTGTGCCCGTACCTAACGGACGGGCGCGAGTGCGCGGTCTACGCCGCGAGGCCAGAGATCTGCCGCGCCTACCGGCGCGACAGGCACAAGAGGGGCGAGCTGGGCATGTTCTTCGGCGCTGAGTGCGCCGAGGTGACCGACATGCGCGAGCTAGCGGAATCAATGGCCGGCGACGTCTGCGAATGCGAATAGGAACCGAATGAAAGGAATACCGATGACCGACGAGAAGAAGACCGGCGAGACGTTTGAAGCGCCATACCCCGGGACGCTTAGCTGGGCGGCGACGCGGTTGCTGGAGGCAATCGGCGATGCCGCGAATGCCGTCGCCGAGATGCTGTGGGAGAGCATCTCCCGCGTGCTCCGAGACGCCCGCCGTCTCATGAGGAAGCTCGCGAAGGCGCTCGACCCGAAGTGGCGACGCCGCCGCCGTCGCGCACTCGCCCGCTCGCGCCGCAACAACCTGTACCTGAAGAGCATCGGGAGGTGCCGGTGATGGGCGGCAAGTACAGGAAGGAGCAGGGGAATGGCTAGGAACGTCTACGGCGGCTACTGCCGCGAGTGCGGCAGGTGGACGCCTCCCGGGTTCGGGCACTTCGAGCGCTACCGGGGCGGATGGCGCGTCCACTGCGTCGAGTGCGCGAGCGGTCGGAAGCTGCCGCCCGAGGGAGACCAGGCGGCGCGGGACATGCGGCGCCACGTCAGGAACATGGTGAACGACGGAAGGTACGGGAAGAGGGGATGCAGATGACGGGAGACGAGAGACCGGACATCTACACGGACGGGCTCCGGGAGGAGCGCTGCGAGAACTGCCTGCACTGCGGCGCGACGGTGCTGCGCACCATCCACGGCGTGGAGCGCACCGAGTACGAGTGCGAGCGCAGGCCCGAGTTCGTGCACAGGACGCAGGGGCTCGCCAGGTGCAACTACTGGGAGGCGCGATGATCGCAATCGACTGGAACGGGGAGGCCCGGAACATCCTCAAGGCAGCGAGGGCCGTCGGCTACCTCGAGGGCATGTACGACGTGGCCGTCGTCAGGAAGTGGGTGGCGTAGATGCGCGTCCTAATCGCCTGCGAGGAGTCACAACGCGTAGCGCTTGAGTTTCGCAAAATGGGACACGAGGCTTACAGCTGCGACCTTGAGGAAGCGGGGGGGGGTCACGACCTCATGCACCTCAACGTCGACGCCCTCCAGATGCTCAAGCTCAAGTGGGACCTGGTGATCGCGCACCCGCCATGCACGTACCTCACCGTCACCGGCAACCGCTGGTTCGACGAGGGGAAGTACGGCGACAGAGCGCGCGAGCGCAAGGCTGACCGCGAGGCCGCCGTCGAGTTCTTCATGGCGTTCGCCGAGTGCAATGCACCGCACGTCGCAATCGAGAACCCCGTCGGCTGCATGAGTACCAGATGGCGCAGGCCAGATCAGATCGTGCAGCCGTACATGTTCGGCGACCCGTACGAAAAAAAGACGTGCCTGTGGCTGAAGGGACTCGATCCGCTCAAACCGACTGATGAGGTCGAGCCTGAGCCGCGCAAGGTATTCAAATCAGGCAACTCCATGCCTGCATGGTACGCAGACGCCTGGCATCTGCCGCCACACGAACGTGCCAAGGTTCGCAGCCGCACGTTCCCGGGCATCGCAAAGGCGATGGCCCGCCAGTGGTGCGAGCAGATAGGGATGGATGGAGTTTAACGCCAGATAGGAGAAAACGATGATTCACTTACCAAAGGACGCCGAGGGGCGAGAGATTCCGCTGGACACCAAGGTGATGTACGGCTACGGCGGCACGGCCCGAAACATCGTGTACTGGGTGTTCACGACCGATTCCGACCTTGAGAAAGAGTGGAGGAACTGCTGGCGCGCGGTCACGGACGCGGGCAGGAAACTCGATCCCGAGCTCATGTACCTCACCGAACCCGACAGCTGGGAGAAGCTGGAAGAGGACTTGCAACGAATCACCGCTGATCCGACAGAATGGTTCTGCATGTATGCAGGACGCGATAAGCGCGATACCGGCTGCCATGGCAACTGTTGTAACTGTAAGTTCTTCAAAGACAACATGTCTTGCGAGAGGCAAGCGGTTTTGGACATCGTATTCCGCATCCGCAAGCTGAGGGGTGAGGGCTGATGAAGCGCCAAAAGACCGTAGATGCTTACACGTGCGACTGCTGCGGGGCGGAGATTGACGACAAGGCGCGTGCGTACATCACCGTGAGCTTCAACGGCGAGGTCTGGTACGAGTGGTGGGTATGCGGTGACTACTGCAATGAGTGCGGCGAGCTTTTAGCGAACGCAATCACCAGGTCAATCCAGCTTCCTGAGCGCTGCTCGACAGCCTTCCGCGATAAGGAGGCGCGAGTCAAGGCAGAGGTCGAGATGATTGAAGAACAACGCGAGAGGACATGGTGAGGACGAATGACAACTCAGACTGACTGCCCTTACTGCGGCAAGCCGCATTTCAACTTCGGCGATGACGAAGAGGAAGTCGAGATGTGGATTCAAAAGACGCGCGACGGCGAGCACGTCATCGCCGTAGACCCTCCGGGCGCATGGAGCGCTCCTATCAATTTCTGCCCGTTCTGCGGTCGATTACTGAGAGGTGAGGGCGAATGATTAGCGACGAAGAGCGCGACGATGTGATTGAGAACCTACGGTTCCTTTGCGAAGGGAACCGCGTCCGCTACAAGGAGGAGTTCTTCGAACTGCTGGACGAGACGGTGATAGACCCGTTCTACGGCTACCACGAGATGAACGAGGTGTTCGGACGTCTGGCAGAACTCATCGACCGTCCGACATGTCGCAACATTTACGACATCGACGCCGACGGTGCATCCTACAACGGCTTCGAGTGCTCGGAGTGCGGATGCAAGGTCGAGGACGGAGAGGGCTACCCGGTGAGCGGCGTCTGGAACCATTGTCCGCAGTGCGGAAGGAGGGTGGTCATAGATGATCACCGATGAGGAGCGCCGCGAGGTTGCGGCGAAGATGCGAGAGATAGCCGAGAGTCACAAGGACGACCTGAACGACGACCCTGACTACTCCCCGTTCACCGCATTCAATGTCTTTTGCAGCGCATTTGACAGGTTTCCTCGCTACAAAGACCTGCTGCATCTCGCCGACCTAATCGACCGTCCAATATACGGAGCGGAGGTAGTGGAGGAATGACCGAGTACGTGCTGGACGCAGACAGAATCGCCCACTGGAGAATCGACAACCACGTGCCGCTCAAGCAGCTGGCTCGTGAGGCGGGCGTCAACCTCAGCAGCCTGGGCCATGCCATCCGCGACGGCAGGGAAGTAAAGATGAACCTGCTGCTCAATCTGGCGGAGGCGATGGGCGAAGACCCGCGCGACATCGTGAGGCCGAAAGACAGGACGAACGAGAAGGCGGAGGGGCAGTGACCGGCGTGGAGGACAGCGAGATTCCCGAGCGCTGCAGGGCGTGCTATGCCGCCGAGTCTTGCGGTGGAGACAACCAGCGCCGCAAAAACGGCTGGAAGGACTGCCAGTTCCCGTCTTTCCAGATTGGCCCGCCCCGGATCTCAATCAATCCGTGGCAGTTCGAGGGGTTTTTGACGCCCGCTGGTGAGTACGGGCGGATTACGACAAGGAGGGGGGCCTGATGGCGGGATATGAGCCGGGAAGCGGCTGGAACCTACCGCCGGGATGCTTCGAGGGCGACCCCGGCGCACCGTGGAACAGGGAGGAGCCGAGGACCTGTGGCGAATGCTCGCACCTGCTCGAGGGATGCTGCGACTACGGCATCTGCGAGCTCGAGTTCGAGGAGGCGTTCGAGAACGACCCGAACGTCGGGACGGACGACCCCGGCGCCGAGTGGCACGCGGCGTGCTGGGCTCGCGACTGGATCGTCGACCACTATAAGGACATGCAGGAGGACACGTGCGAGCGATGCGACTGCTGACCGCCTCGGCGCTCGCCCTCCTGCTCGGAGTCCTGGCCGTCGAGGCCTGGACCGTTCGGATGCTCGCGACGGGGCTGGCCCTGCTGGCCCTGCTCGCCTGCGGTTAGGGGGCGTTCTTGAGAAACGTCAACTGGGGCTGCCTGCTCGTTCTGGCGGCGGCCCTGATCATTGATGCAGTGGCGGTGTGGGCGGCCGTGTCGCTCGCCCGCCTGTTGATTGGAGTTTGATATGCAGGATTGCGTTATCGTCGGCAGCGTCGCCACGTTCGACGGCGTGAGGCCCGACAAGGAGCTGGCGCTGAAGGTGCTAGGGGAGGCATCCGAGGTCTATAACGCCTGGCAGGCATGGGACAGCCTCCAGGGAGAGGACGCCAAGTTCGAGAGCGCCCAGGTGCTCATCGAGGAGTGCGCCGACGTCATCCAGGCAACGGCGAACCTCGCCAAGGCCATGGGCCGCGACGACATGCGCCTCGACATGGAGGACTGCGAGGACAGGAACCGCGCCCGCGGGCGCATCACCGGCGAGAGGCCCTATCCACACGCCTGCGGGCGCGAGGGGTGCAGGCGCTACGTGTTCGTGCCGGTGCCCTCGCCCCGTGGGGTTCTGGGCAAGCTCAAGGCCAAGATCGGGGGCCTGAAGTGAACCGGATGCAGAAGTTAATCGCCGCTGTCGTGTATATCGGAAGTATCGTGGCGGTGTCGTTGCTAGTTATCGGTATCTGCTCACTGCTCCTTCGCTGGGTTGCCGGTATCTGGGGCCTGATCTAAAGGCCCTGAAGGCATGAGAAAAGGCCCCTAGAATCGCTTCTAGGGGCCTTTCTGCTATCGGTGGTACTCGATGCCCTCGGTTATGGGTTTCTCGGCTTCTATGGCCTGCTGAAGCTCTTTCCTTGCATCCCTCAAGATCTTCAGGAGCTCTGACCACTGTTTCGGCTCTCGTGTTTTCATCGCTAGCCCTCCTCGTTGGTTCTCGCAGTCCCCGGCACGACCTCGCACCAACCTGTGCAGCCGTTCCGCCTGTGCCATGCGGCTATGGCGTCCTCCTCGTTTGCCTTGCTGCCCTCCTCGTGTGTCGAGTAGTAGCTGTGCTCCCTCTCGTAGATGCCGCCGCAGCCTCCGTCGAAGCCGCCGCTGCATCTTATGGTGCAGGTGTATCTCCTTGAGTTGCGCATTGCACTCTCCTTAGTTGTAGGTGTCGCATATGCTCGGGGTTCCGTCCCATAGGGTCAGGGTTCGGTATCCCATGTGGAGCTCGGGGCGATCTCCGTTCCGCGTCGAGTCGTGGAGCTTGAGGCGCTGCCCTCTCTCGCTCCTCTCCCTGCCCATCCATGGGTCGCTGGTGAAGCGACCGGGCACCGGGAGGTACTTGCGCTCCCACCCGTAGGGGTCTGCGCACCCCTCGAACGTACCCTCTATGGGCCTGATCGTCGCTGTTTTCGCTGTGGCCCTGATGGTCTGGTAGAAACTTCCCTCGCACTCGAAAATATCGCCCGGTTTTACCTTCATCGTTTGTTCCTCTCTAATGATCGGGGCAGAGCCTGTAGCCCTGCCCCTGTGCTGTCGCTATGCCGGGAGGAGATTGCCCCTCGGTGCCTCCACGCGGCGGCTCCTCACCGCGTCGCGGCCCTGCTGCATCCCTCGGCTTATGCTGTCGCTGTTGGAGGCCCGGAGGCCCCTCCTGTGGGAGTCACGCAGGCCGAGGCCGTCGAAGTAGTCCTCGACCTCCTTCGGGCAGACGATCATCAGCTCGAAGCACTGCTTCTCGAGCTCCGCCCGCACCCCGGCGACGAACCCGATGACGAAGTTCGAGTAGGCGTCCGGGTCGGTGTAGGCGAAGTCCTGGTACTCGCCGGCGAGCCTATGGCAGACCTCGAGCAGGTTCGTGTAGACGATCTCGGCCGCCTCGCTGTCGGCCTTGTAGCCGACGAAGTGGAACTCGTACTTCCGCTCGGTCACCCGGTGCTGGTAGACCTTGCACCTGAAGTTGTCGGCGATCGCCAGTGCGAGGCTCGGCGCCCACGCCTTTGCCGTCCACCCGGTGGTGGTCTCGGTCACCCGCTTCACCTCGTCGGCAAGCTCCCACTCCTCCACGTCGTTGTCCGCGATGAGCTTCTGGGCCTTGAGGGCGAACTGGATCGCCTCGGCCTCGTTGCAGCCGTTCTCGACGCTGTGCTCGCGCAGCTTCTTGATCTTCTCGATAATCCTCTCTCGCTCCATCTTGTAGCCTCCTTAATGGGAGGGGCGAGGCCCCTCCCGGTAGTTGTCCGTTACTTTTCCCATAGGTAGCCGAATGCCTCGGCTATCCTCGGGATCTCGATTGCCCTCTTCGGCGTGAAGTAGGTCTCGCGCTCGAAGAAGTTCATGCCGTACTTCCTGTTGATCTCCTCGAGCTCTGCCAGGTTGAAGTAGCCAATCTCGGGGACCGCCCCGAAGACGAACCCGAACATGTCGCCCGTCTCCTCGTCGTACTCGGTGGCGTATAGGTCCCAGCCGTTTATGCAGCTGAACCAGTGGCCGTACACGATCGTGTCGGCCTTCTTGCCGTCCTGTGAGTAAAGGGGCGGGAGCTTCTTCTGCAGCTCTTTCGTGAGTAGCTTCTGCATGGTATGATCTCCTGTGTGTTGTTGTGGGAGGCCCCTTCTCGGGGCCTCCTGCTTGCTTTAGGCTGCTTGCTCTGCTGGTCTGATGGGGTTCGTTTCGCCGATGTTCCAATCAATGGCCTTGGCGTTCTGCCACTTGCCCTGATCGTCCATGTAGTAAAAGCCATGCTTGCCGAAGTACTTTCGAACCTTCAAGGCCCCGGACTCGATGCCATCGGCTATGACCTGCTTTCGAAGGTCTTTCACCATGTAAATAATGGCTTCTTCGTCGCTGTTGGCCTTGAATGCCTCGGTTACCTGTGCAAGGTAGTTATCGCAAGCCCTCATGATCTCCACTTGCTCGTAATCGGCTCGGGGGATCTCGTTAATTGGCCTGTGCTTCGTGGCCTCTACTGTGTACCTGCCAAGCTCTGGAAAAGCCATGTACTCGTTTACAAGCTTCAAGGCTGTTGCAAGCTCTAGGCCATCCTTTCGGCCCTGGGGGCCTTTTCTGAAGTAGCCTCGTGCTCGCATACCCTCAACTATGGCTAGGATCGTGTGGTTGCTCACCAGCTGACCACTTACCACCAGATCTAAACTCTGCTGCTCTGCCATCTCTGTAGCCTCCTTATTCGGTTCTAAAGCTGCTTGCTAGCTCTGTGGGCTTTGTGGCCCTCATTGCTGACAACTGAATTATTGCACAATAATTAGTGTGCTATAGGCACAATGCACAATAGCTATTGTTCTACACAATACCTGCACAATTGCTATTGTTGTATCCCTATTGCTATTGCTGTATCATCAGGGGATCAGATCAAGGCATGAAGGGAGGTTGCATGACACCGACTGAGGCGCTTAAAGAAATGCTCGACCGTTCCGGCATGAGCATGTACGCGCTTTCAAAGGCCATGGGCAAGAGCAGGAACTACGTTCAGAATACGATCAAACAAGGTTCCGACCTAGGCGCGGGAAACCTCGCGCTCATGGCTTCTCACATGGGCTTTAAGCTGACGTTGAACGGAATGGGCGAACCCATCGAGATAACGGAGAGGAGCGAAGATGCCGACGATAATCAAGGGCCAGCCGACTAGCGCCGAGATTCGCAAGCGGCTCAAGGCGGAAGGACGCCCCGTGGTGCTTTCCTGCTCGCTGGGCAAGGACTCGCTGGCCGCCTGGGTGGCGCTTGAGGACGAGGGTATAGAGGTCGTGCCGATCTACTACTGGTCTATCCCGGGCCTTCCGATGGTCGAGCAGAACGTGCGAACCATCGAGAAAGTGTTCGGCGCGAAGATACACCAGTACCCGCACCCCAGATGGTCGAGGACGCTCAACAACTGCGTGTTCCAAAGCCCGGCGCACTGCGACGTGATCGAGGCCGCGAACATGCCGGTCTACAGCTACGACGACATGCGCCCCTACATCCTCGAAGACCTCGGCCTGCCCGATGACACGTGGTTCTGCGACGGCGTGCGCGCCTGCGACAACCCGTACCGTCGAGCCAGCCTCACCAAGCACGGCCTCATGAAGCAGACCACGCACAAGGCCTCGGTGGTTGCGGACTGGACGAAGGCAGAGGTCATGGATGCGATCGCCCGCAGGGGCATCGGCCTGCCTCCGGACTACGAGCTGTTCGGGCGCAGCTTCGACGGCCTGGACATGCGCTTCATGAAGCCCCTGCGCGAGAAGCGCCCCGACGATTTCGCCGTGGTCAAGAAGTGGTACCCGTTCATCGAGGCAGACGAGAAGAGGTGGGAGCACTATGGGCTTTAAGTTTGAGAAGCCGCAGAAGGCGCGTAAAGAGGCTAAGGCGGCCGAGGAAGCGCAGCTGACCGACCACCAGAAAAGCTACCGAGACCGCGAGAAGCGCGAGGAGAAGCGCTTTCAGATGGCCGTCGATTCCGGCTTCTGGATCTGCTTCTGCTTCCATGACGCCGAGGAGCGCGGGCGCTTCGCCGATCTGGTCAAGGCCGATGCCGAGGGCTGGACGTTCGGCGACGTAATCCGCCCCGTGTTCGAGGAGCGCATAGGCCTTCAGAACAAGCGGCAGTTCAAGCCGAAGGAGCAGAAGGGCACGCCGATGCCGAACCCGCTCGATTCGGTCGAGACCACCGACAGCCTCGAAGGCGACAGCTTCGCCGAGGCCGATGCCATACTCAAGGCGTTCGAGTCGCTTGAGGTTAAGCCCTACTACGACAACGTTTGGAGCAGCGCCTACTACGTCGTGTGCGTGTTCCGCGACTCCGACGACCTCGAAAGCTTCATCAGGGAGTATGCCCTGGCGAAGTACGGCGACCTGTACATGGACGGGTCGAAGATCCTTGAGGCCCTTGAGGCCTAAGGCCAATCTCACGCGCATAGGAAAATCAAGGCGTCCTTCGGGACGCCTTTTTTGTTCCCGAAAACGAGAGGAGGCAGGCATGTTCGGTCGTATTCGCCGCGCAGCGGGAAACATCGCCAACCGAGTGCGCTACGCGTTCAATCGCGGTCGCGGCAGCTCTTCCGGCCGCTCCTCCTACTAAGGGGGAACCCAGGGCCAGCGCGATCATAAGGCGCTGGCCCTTTCCATCGTCAAAGCAAAACAGAGAGGAGTGAACGCATGGCAGCCAAGCGAGAGAAGCCCACACTTCCCACCGACACAGACTGGCCCGCCGAGACCGTCACATGGTTCAACGCGTGGCGCGACGACCGTTGCAGCGACCGCTGGGACGAGCGCCAGTGGCAGTACGTCATGGACACCGCCATCGTCCACGCCCTCGTGTACGGCTCCAACGACTTCGGCGCGCTCGCCGAGCTTGACAAGCGCCTGCGCTTCATGGGCCTCACGTTCGAGGACTAGCCATGAACGACCAGAACCTCATCAAGCCGAAGCGCGACCAGACGCCCGAGCAGCGCCGGGCCGCTGCCTCGAAGGCCGGCAAGGCCGCCGCCAAGAAGCGCCGCGAGAAGAAGCAGCTGCAGGAGATCGCCAAGACCGTGCTGCACATGCCGTTCGAGGGCACCGACGCCGAGCTGGACGAGCTGGAGGGGATGTCCTTCGAGGACTACCCCGACCGCAAGCTCACGGTCTCCGAGATAAGCGTGCTCAAGGTCGCCAGGAAGGCCATGAAGGGCGACATAGCCGCGCTTCAGTTCCTTCGCGACACCGCAGGCGAGAAGCCCGTCGAGAAGGTCGAGGTGGCAGCGGACGTGTCGCACGCGGCCGAGGAGATCGGCAAGCTGATAGAGGCGAAGCGCCATGCCGACAAGGGCTGACCTCATCGACCTGGTGTACGACTGCCCCGCCGACATAGCCGTGAAGCTGGGATACGACAAGCTCACCGACCTGCACAGCAAGTGGATCAAGGACATGGTGTTCGGCACCGAGGACGAGACCATCCAGGCGCACCGAGGCTCGTTCAAGACCACGTGCCTGCACATCTCGTTCGCCTTCATCCTCGTGCTGTTCCCCGGCGAGCGCGTCATATTCCTGCGCAAGACCGACGACGACGTGGCAGAGGTCATGACGGCTACGGCCAACGTTCTTCAATCGGAGTGGTTCCAGGCCCTCGGGCGCATGCTCTACGGCACCGACCTCGTGATAACCAAGGCCACGCAGTCCTCGGTGTCGACGAACCTCAAACAGGGCGTGTCGGGCGCTCCCCAGTTGCTGGGGCTTGGCTGCGGCGGCTCTCTCACGGGTAAGCACGCCGACAAGGTGTTCACCGACGACATCGTGAACGTGAAGGACAGGGTGTCCGCAGCCGAGCGCGAGCGCATCAAGCTGCTGTACATGGAGCTTCAGAACATCCGCAACCGAGGCGGGCGCATCTTCAACACGGGCACGCCGTGGCACAAGGACGACGCCTTCCAGCTGATGCCCAACATCCGCCGATGGAGCTGCTTCGAGACGGGACTCATGAGCCGCGAGGACATAGAGCGCGTGCGCGCCAGCATGTCGCCTTCGCTTTTCGCTGCCAACTACGAGCTGAAGCACATCGCCGACGAGGACGCCATGTTCACCAACGCGCAGTTCTTCAAAGAGCCGCAGCTTTTGGCGGACGGCATAGGCCACATAGACGCGAGCTACGGCGGCGCTGACTATACGGCCTTCACCTGCGTTAGGGAGAGGAGCGGCATCTGGTACGCGCACATCCGCATGTGGCATAGGCACGTAGACGACTGCCTCGACGAGATCCTGAAGGAGTGCAAGGCCCTGCGCATCGGCACCGTCTTCTGCGAGTCGAACGCCGACAAGGGCTATCTGCGCAAGTCCATCATCCGCAGGGGGCACCCGTGCTGCTCCTACCAGGAGGCGGAGAACAAGTACATCAAGATAAGCACGCACCTGCGCAGCCAGTGGGCCAACGTGAGGTTCCTTGACTGCGACCAGTACCCGCTCGACGCGGACGCATTGAACCAGGTGCTCGACTACAGCGAGAACGCAGCGCACGACGACATGCCGGATTCGCTCGCAAGCGCGATAAGGCAGTGGCAGAGCAAGCCGGGCGTGAAGTTCTTCAAGGGAGGCATATAAGTGGCGCACGAGTTCCATTCCTTCTACTACGACCAGATGCAGCGCGAGCCTGAGACCGAGGACTTCCGCGTGCCCGCCGGCACCGAGATGACGCCCGAGCTGCTTCAGAGGCTCATCGACGAGTTCGAGCAGGCCCACAAGCCGCGCTACGAGTACCTGGACGCGGCCTACAGGGGCCATTACGCCATCTTCGACCGCGCCTGGCGCAGGAAGCCCGACTACAAGCCCGACAACCGCATGGCGGCGGACTTCGCCTACACCATCACGCAGACGTTCGAGGGCTACTTCATCGGCGTTCCGATGACGCTTTCGGTCAAAAACGCCGAGGGGATGCCCGATTCGCGGAAAAGCTCCGTGGAGGCGTTCATCGCCGAGTTCACGGCGAGAAACCTTCAGGAGGACGTGGACGCAGAGCTTTCGAAGATGGCCTCCAAGTTCGGCCATGCCTACGAGATGCTTTACCAAGACGAGGACGGCATGCCGCGCTCAATCGCGGTAGCGCCGCTGACCGCCTTCATGGTGTACGACGACTCCGTGCTGAAGCGCCCGCTGTTCTTCGTGCGCTGGTTCTACGGCGACGACGGGGCCATCAAGGGCAGCTGGTCGGATGCCGCGCAGGTGGTCGATTTCGCCCGCACGAACGATGGCTTCGCCTTCGGCGAGCCTAGCGCGCATGCGTTCGGAAGCGTGCCCGCGGTCGATTTCCGCCAGAATACCGAGGGGCGCGGCCTCTACGAGGGCGTGCTGTCGCTCATCGAGCAGTACAACGCCGTGCTGTCCGAGAAGGCCAACGACGTCGAGTACTTCAGCGATTGCTACATGGTGGTCAAGGGCAAGGAGCTTGACGAGTCCGAGATAGAGAATATCCGCGAGAACAAGATCATCAACCTGTTCGGCGAATCGACCGAGGGCCTCGACGTGATGTTCCTCGTGAAGCCGAACGCCGACGGCGTGCAGGAAAACCTCATCAACCGCCTGGAAACGCTCATCTACAAGACTGCCATGGTGCCAGACATCACCGACGACAACTTCGCCACGGCCTCCGGCATAGCGCTCAAGATGCGCATGATGCCCATGAGCAACCTGGCGCGAAACAAGGAGCTGAAGTTCAGGCGCGGCGTGCAGGAGCGCATGCGCCTTCTGGCCGCCTACCCCAACGCCGATTTCGCGGGCGACGACTGGCAGGCCGTGGAAGTGACCATGCACCGCAACATGCCCGACGACCTGCAATCAGAGGCAAGCGTGGCCGGGCAGCTCTCTGGCATCGTGTCCGAGGAGACCCAGCTTTCCGTGCTCTCGTGCGTGAGCGACCCGAAGGCAGAGATGCAGCGCAAGCGCGACGAGCAGGAAGAGAAGGCCGACGCCATAAGCGGCGGCATGCCCACCAATAGGACGGCTCAGGCCGATGACACCGAAGAGGAAGGAACCAACGATGAAGGTAGCGATCTATAGCCGAGGCAAGCGCCTTGCCATCCGCGAGCAGCCGAGCGCAGAGGCGCCAATTATCGGAACGATGGGCAGCGGTTGCGCCGCGCACGTCGAGGATGCCGCACCCGGCTGGCTTGAGCTGACCATGGGCGGCTACATCCGCGAAGACCTCGTGACGGTCGGCTCCCTGGTGGATACGACAACGTACGCAATCAAGGAGCAGCCGAGCGGTGCACCGCAGCCCGAGGCGGAACAGCAGCAGGAAGCGCCTGCGCAAGAGGCCGAACCCGAGCCTGCCGAAGAGCAGCCCGAGGCAGACGACAACGCCGGCCTGATGGCCATGAAAATCAACGAGCTGCGCGAGCTTGCCAAGGGAAGCGGCGTGGCCCTTCCGAAGAACGCCACCAAGGCGCAGATCATCGAGCTTCTTATGGGCAGCGATGAGCAAGCCTAGCGACGAGTACTGGCGCGAGCGCCGAGACGAGTTCCTTGCGCAGCTTGAGAAGGACGAGGCCGCCTTGCGCAAGCGCCTTGAGAAGGTGTACGCGAGCGAAGCAGCCAAGCTCGACCGCCTCATAGCCGCCTACTACGCCCAGTACGGCGAGGACAAGGTGATAGAGTACCGCCGCCTGCTGCAATCCATCAGCGCGGAAGACCGCACCCTGCTCATGGAGCGCATGGACGACTTTGCCAAGAAGTACCCGCAGTACGCCGACCTCATGCCCGTCCGCGAGTCCATCTACCGGCTGAACGAGCTTGAGGCCATCCAGCTTCAGATACGCATCCAGCAGTACGAGATAGGGGCCATCGAGCAGGCAGAGCTTCAGCGCCACTTCTCCGAGCAGGCGCGCCGCGCGGCCAACATGGCCGCCGAGGAGCTGGGCTTCGGCAAGGACTTCTACCGCTACGACTCCGAGGTGGTCAAGGCCACCGTGGGGGCAGCATGGGCCGCCGGTGAAGACTTCTCGGCGCGCATCTGGGCAAACCGCGAGAAGCTGGCGAACTACCTCAACGATGACTTCTCGAAGCTCATAGCGCGGGGCGTCTCCTATGACGAGATCTCGCGCGAGCTTCGGGCGAGGCTGAACCACAGCGGCACCCGAACGGCTATGCGCCTCGTGTACACCGAGGGCACGTACCTCTTCAACGAGGCGCAGGCACGCGTCCACGAGTCAGAGTTCGAAAGCTACGCCATCAGCTGCATACACGACGGCAAGGCCTGCGAGGTATGCCGCGAGCTTGAGGCCTACCAGAAGCAGCACCCCGCCAAGTTGTCCGAACGCATGCCAGGCACGAACTTCCCGCCCATGCACCCGTGGTGCCGCTGCTCATACACCCTTGAAGTGGCCGATTGGGGCAAGTGGATAGACGAGTACGTGCAGAAGCGCGGCGGCGATTCGGCCACACAGGCCACACGCCTGCGCTCCGACGCCATGGCGCGCGAGCCTGAAACCACATCGTTCCTGCAATCGCTTCAGCGCGTAGGCTCGACGCTCGCGGGGCTTGATTTCAGGCTCAAGGGCCAGCAGTCGCTTGCGCGCAAGATAGGAACCGACTCGCACGACAAGACCATGAGCGAGCAGGAAGCAGCCGATTCCATCCACGACGTGCTGCGGTATACCTATCAGCTTCAAACGGCCAGCTTCGCCGACGAGTTCGCCCGCATCCGCGTCGAGCTTGAGAAGGCGGGCTATACTTTGGTCAAGGTCAAGAACACGCTGCAGAGCACGGGCGTAACGTACCGCGGCGTCAACTGCCAGTTCGAGACGCCCGACGGCTTCAAGTTCGAGCTGCAGTTCCACACGCCCGAGTCGCTTGCCCTGAAGGAGAACGAGCTTCACAAGCTCTACGAGGAGCAGCGGCTTCCCGAGACCGACCCGAAACGGCGCGCCGAGCTTGTGCGCCGCATGATAGAGCTGTCCGACGGGCTTTCAACCCCGCCAAACATCGAGGAGGTGCGCAAATGAACTACTACACCGACGATTCCGTGAAGCGCGTTTCGCGCATCGACCTTGAGGCGGGTACCGCAGAGACCTACAACTTCACGCTAGGAAGATGGCGCGACGACAACGACCTGTGGGCTGTGCTGGTAGGCGAGCTTTGGCTTGACGAGATAAGCCAAGAGCAGGCCGAGGCTATCATCCGCAAGCGCAACAAGGAACTCCACCGCTAAAACCGAACACCCTTCTCACCTCCACGGTAGAACGAAGCCCCCGACATGGGGGCTTTTCTTTTGCCGATTGGAGGAGACGTGATCAGGGCCGAGTACATCACACGCCGGGGCTGCCCCGCGTGCGAAGCCTACAGGAAGGCGGTCATAGAGCCGCTTGCAGCCGAATACCCAGACCAGGTGCGCGAGCACTGGGCATGGGACGGCCTTATGGAGCGGCTGAACAACTCCGAGCGCATAACGCGCATCCCCATGGTGGTGATAACCGACGAAGGCGCGGAGGTCATGCGTCTTGCCGATCTGCCGACGCTAGAACGCCTTGAAGACATCCTAGACCCCTCGTAGCGGGCGAATCTCACGCACGCGGGACACTGGCTTGGTCAAAGACCGACCGAGCGTTGAAGTCGCTAAAAGCCACGGCATCGGGCAGGCGTGGAACCCGCTAAAAGCTACGGCGAAACGTGCAGGCATGAGCCACGAGAAACCTTATGGAGGGTGCAAAACATGGCGAAAGACGGAAACCGACAGAAGTTCGCGGGCGTAGCGGGCGGCAACCTCACGCCTCCGCAGGGCGGCAGCGCCGACCCTGCAGGCGATGGCGCAGAAGGCAACGAGGGCAACGACCCCGACCCCGAGCCAAGCGGCGACGGCACCGACCCAGAGCCGAAGCCAGCAGGTAAGACCTACACCGACGACGAGGTGAACGCCATCGTGCAGCAGAAGCTCGCGCGCGAGGGCAAGAAGCTCGAAAAGCGCATCCGCGAGGAGCTTGCGCAGCAGGCAGACGACAAGCGCTCCGAGGCCGAGAAGCTGGCGGGCATGAACGACCTGCAGCGCGCGCAGTACGAGCTGAAGAAGGCCCAGGGCGAGAAGGCCAAGCTTGAGCGCCGCATCAACCTGGTCGAGCAGATGGGCGTCGCGCGCTCCGAGCTGAAGGCCGCAGGCATCGACCTCGGCGACGAGCTGCTGTCCATGTTCGTCACGGAGAAGGCCGACGACACCAACGCCGCGATCTCCAAGATCAAGGAGCTGTTCCCCAAGGCGGTAAACGCCGCCGTGCAGGAGGCGCTGAAGCGCCAGCCCCCGAAAGACGGCGCGGGCACCAAGCCCAGCCAGTCGTTCGCGTCGAAGTTCGCATCCGATTACAGCAACCGAATGAACGGAGGAAAGAAAGATGGCGCTCAATAAGGCGTTCACCTACGGCGAGTCCCAAAGCATCCTCGATTCCGAGGTGGGCATCGTCGCGAAGACCCGCACCGCCACGCAGGCCATGGCCAAGGAGGTCGATGGCCGCAAGCTCATCAAGGCGGGCGCACTCTTCACGGGCACGTCCGAGTTAGGCGTGTTCCTCGAGGACTACGACATGACCGATACCGACAAGTGCCCGGCTGCGGTTATCTTCCAGGGCCGACTCAAGGCCGACAAGGTATCCACCGAGGCCAAGGCGAAGAAGGAAGACCTCGCCGCCACAGGCCTCTACCTGGTTTAACGAAAGGAGCAGCGCAACATGCGTCTCATCTCTGAACTCATCACCGAGCGCGACATGCTCGACTTCTCGCAGGGCTTCAACGTCCAGCGCAGCTACACAGGCTCCCGCCTGTTCCCCGACCGCAAGACGCAGTACATCGAGGCCGAGTACACGCGCCTGGCCGAGAACGGCAACCTGCCCACCGTTGCCATGATCCACGGCTTCGACACCGAGGCACACATCGGTTCCCGCGTGCCGTTCGAGCGCGTCACCACCGAGTCCCTGCTTATCAAGGAGAAGATCAACCTCTCCGAGCGCCTGCGCCGCATCACTCGCGGCCTCGACATGCAGATGGACTCCGTGCGCCGCTACGTCTTCGATGACGTCGCCCGCACCGCCGAGTCTGTCGTCACGCGCGCCGAGAAGGCCAAAATTGAGGCCCTGACCACGGGCAAGATGATCATCGCCGAGAACAACGTATCCATGGAAATCGACTTCGGCGTGCCAGAAGACCAGAAGGTCACGGCCAAGTGGGCGGTTGCCGAAGCCGACATCCTGGGAGACATCGACGGCTGGGTGACCATCGCGCAGGGCAAGGGCCAGACCCCGACCGTGGCCGTCACCTCCAAGAAGGTGTTCTCTCTCATCCAGCGCAACGCCGCCGTGCAGAAGGCCATCTTCGGCGTGAACGGCGCGGGCATCCTGCCCAGCCTGGCGCAGGTCAACAACCTGCTCGCGCAGCAGTTCAACGGCCTCACCATGTCCATCGACGAGGAGCGCTACGGCATCATCGGCGCGGAGGGCGGCAGCGTTTCGCAGGGCCGCTTCTTCCCCGAGGGCAAGTTCGTCATGTGCTCCGTCGGCTACGACGGCTCCGTTGGCACGGGCCTTTGGGGCGTCACCCCCGAGGAGCTTGAGCAGGGCGGCGCTTTCGACGAGAAGCGCCAGATGCAGTTCGTCACCTGCACCCGCTGGGACACCCCCGACCCCGTGGCCACGTGGACGAAGGCCTCCGGCGTGTTCATCCCCGTGCTGCCCAATGTCTACGGCCACATCATCGCGACCATCGACACGACATCCACGCAGACCCTTGAGGCCTCCGACCACGTGGAGGGCTAGCCCATGGCCGCGCTCGTAGACCGCGTTAAGGCGCGATACCTCCCAGACGAGGCCATGCCCGACGACCCCGCCATCGAGGAGATGATCCAGACGGTCACCGACCGCTTGCTCATCCGCCTCAAGGTCGAGCGGCTTCCGCGCCTGGCCGAGTCAATCGCCGTCGATGCGGCGGTGAAGGCCCTGCGCCTGCGCGGCTACGAGGGCAGCACCTCCGAATCGGCGTCCGACGGCGGCAGCATGTCGAACTCGTTCATCGACGACGTGCTGTCCGCCTATTCCGACGACATCGAGGCCCTGCGCGAGGCGTGTCGCCCCAAAGGCATCAAGTTCATGGGAGCGCGCCGATGAAGTGGTGTAGGGCAAAGGCCTATAGACGCGAGCAGACGGGCATCGACGAGCTGCACAACCCCATTTGCTCGACCGTCGAGGCGTTCGACTTCTTCGTGCGCTTCGGCCCGAGCCACAAGGTTCGCAGCGCCGAGGCGGGAAACGCCTTCGACAGCGTTTCCCGCGCCCTGCTCACCAAGCGCCCGGCAAGCGACTTCGCCGGCATCTGCGGCGTCGAGGTCAAGGGGGCTTCCTACGAGGTCGAGAACGTCATGGCCGACGGCGACGCAACCGTCGTGAGCGTCAAGAGGTGCAAGCCATGGGCCTCGTGATACGCGACGTGAACGGTCTTGCCGGAAAGCTCAACCGCCTTTCGCACGTAAGGTTCGAGGCCGTGATCATGAAGAACATGGCCCAAATCTACAACCGTGGCAAAGCGGACGGTGGAACGCCCGTATCTACCAAGAAGACCAGGCCTGGTGGGCCACACGGCGAACTGCGCATGTCGTTGGGGCAGTCCGGCGACACCGTCGGATACGCGAAGGACTACGCGCCTCACGTCGAGTACGGCCACCGCACGGTGAACGGCGGATACGTGGAGGGGCAGCGATTCCTGCAACGCAACGTCAAGGCGCAAGAGCCGATATTCAGACAAGACCTAATCGACCAGCTACGGAAGCTCTAGGGAGGGCGCGATGATCCAACGATTAAGCCTCGCGGTGTTCCTCGGTTGCCTCATAGAGGCCATCGAGGCGGGTACCGGCACCAGCTGCTACGACAGCCCAGAGAATCGTGATTCGCCGCTTTACAGCGTCGAGCTGCAATCGACGCAGCCTGAGAACACCAAAACCATGTACATCGACGCCATCACCGTTTGGGTGCACTGCATCAGCGAGCCAGTGCGCCCATACAGCAACGCCAAGGTGCTCGGCATGGTGCAGCGGCTCGAACAGGCACTTGCTGACGGCTTCGAGCTTCCAGCGCCGTTCAGCCTCTACCGCACGACCTGCAACGGCGTGCAGACCGTAAAGAAAGACGAGACCGACGAGGGCCACGCCATCGCGGAGTTCACCTTCCGCGTTTGCTACGGCCTCCGCGTCAAGAACTAGAAAGGAACCAAGATGTCTACTGCTCAGCAGGACACCAACCTCATCGGCTGCGACTTCGACGCAGCAACCGCCAAGGCCCTCAGCGGCAACGACATCGTTGCCCTCGTTACCGACAAGACCGGCACCGAGCTGCTCGCCGTGAGCGGCCAGCAGGGACTCAAATTCAACATGAGCCAGGACAACACAGAGGCCGCGACCAAGGACGACGCCATCGGTGGCTGGACGCTCAAGTTCGCCAGCTCCAAGAGCTGGGACGCATCCATCGACGGCCTGTACTCGCCCGACGACTCCGCCACGAAGACCGTCGCCAAGGCGCTTGCCGAGGGCGAGTACCTGTGCCTGAAGGTCTGCAAGCGCATCCGCACGAGCGCGAACACCAAGTACGTTCCGCTGCGCATGGGCCTCGCGCTCGTGTCCTCCGACAGCTTCGAGGCACCGAACGACGACAACGCCACCTACTCCATGGAGTTCCAGGGCACGGGCAAGCCGTGGCTCTACGAGACCGCATCCGAGGAGCAGATCACCGCAGCCACCATCACCGTTTCCAACAGCTAAGGAGCCTGACCAATGGCAGAAGACACCGAACTCGACGCATTCCTTGAGGATTCCGCCGCAGACGCCACGGAAGCTGAAGACATCGTGAACGAGCTTGAGCAAGACCCCGAGAGCATGGAGCCGCAGACCTTCACCGTGCGCGGCCACGTCTGCGAGATCCGATTCTCGCGCAAGCGCATCGACCTCTACGAGGAGCGCCACACGCCGATCATCGTCTCGTTCTACAAGAACGACGGCATGTTCACCTTCAAGGAGCTTGCGGCCATCGCGGGCTACGGCCTGAAGGTACAGGGCGGCGGCTACTTCCTGCCGCAGAAGGCCGAGGAAATCGTGAACAAGCTCATCGACACGAACGGCTACCCCGTCGTGTTCCAGGCCGTGATGATGGCGCTTCAGCGCGACTGCGCTTTTTTATTCAAGGGCGCAGGGAACTAGCCCTAACGCGCCTCACCGGCTTCGACTACTTCACCGCCAAGCCGAAAAGCGGCGAAGCCGCGCAAGACGCCGCCCTGTTCCGCAGGGAGGCCGACTTCGCGTTCTTCGCCGCCAGGCTCGGTTGGGATTACGAGCAGTACGCGCAGCACACGCCCGTGCAGCTCGCGTTCGTGCGCAAAGAGCTTGAGACCGTGACCGTCGACCAATCGAACCTCTTCAAGGACGCCGTACAGGTGGCGGTTGCCAACTGCCTGTCCAAGAAGCGCCACAAGCTCTGGAAAAAGCGCAACGGCTCCTTCCGCGAGGACTCCTTCACCTACGAGGAGATCGACGCGCTGAAGGAGCAGCACCGAAAGAACCCGCCATGGACGCCTTGGGGAGGAGGCAAGCTGAATGGCTGATTACGTTCTCTCCGCCAAGGGAACCTACGACGGCTCGAACTTCGACTCGGGCGTCGACAGCTCCGCATCGAAGCTCAAGGGCCTCAAGGACACTGCGGCCGGCGTCGGCTCGCAGGTCGCCGGCTTCTTCGCCGACAGCTTCGGGAGCGTGGCGAAGTCCATCGGGACCGCCATCGGCACCGTCACCGCGGGAGTCACGACCCTCGCGGCCACGGGCGGCATGAGCCGCGCCCTCAACATCGAGAAGGCCCAGACGATGTTCAAGGGCATGAAGCTCCAATGGAGCGACTTCTACGGGACAATCCAGAAATCGGTCGACGGCACGGCCTACGGCTTCGACACCGCCGCCCAGGCGTGCGCACAGCTCGCCGCATCCGGCGTAGCCGCCGGCGGCGACATGGAGAAGGCCCTCAACGGCTGCGTCGGCACCGCCGCCACGTTCGGGCAGGACCTGGGAGACCTCTCGGGCATCTGGGCGAAGGTCGCGGCCTCCGGCAAGCTCACGGGCGAACAGGTCGCGCAGTTCACCGACCGAGGAATCAACGCGGTCTCGACGCTCGCGACCTATCTCGGCAAGACGACCGACGAGGTCTCGGCGATGGTCACGTCGGGCAAAATCGACTTCCAGACGTTCTCGGATGCCATGTACTCCGCCTTCGGCGATTCCGCCAAGGCCGCAAACGAGACCTTCACCGGCTCCATGGCCAACATGAAGGCCGCGCTATCCAAGATCGGCCAGGACTGGATGACGCCGCTCAAGGACTCCGCAATCCCCGTATTCAACTCAATCCGAGGCGTGCTGAACTCCTGCCGCGCCGCACTCAAGCCGCTCTCCGAGGCGTTCGGCGAGTTCCTCGGCGTCACCTACGACGCCGAGGGCAACCTGACGCGAACCGGCGGAGTGGTCGAGAAGCTATGCGGCTTCCTAGACGGCCTCGCGGAGAAGATTCAGGGCGTGGACCTCTCGAAGCTCGGGACCGGCGGCAAGCTCGCCGCCGCCGGCCTGGCTGGCCTCGCCGCCGTATCGCTGGGCGGCCTAATCGGGCAGATTCCCGTGCTCGGAGCTCTCGTCAACTCCTTCACGGGCGGCATCGTGCCGGCACTCAAGGGCGTCGCGGACGGTTTCGGCCTCCTGCCGGCCCCGGCGGCCGTCGCGAACGCGGCAATCGCCGCGTTCGCCGCAGCCTTCGCCTGCTGCTACGCCACGAACGAGCAGTTCCGGGACTCGGTAAACGGCCTCGTCGGCAGCATCGCCTCGTCACTCGCCCCGGCGTTCCAGAGCCTCACCGGCCTCATAGGGCCGCTCCAGGCGCTGTTCGGCTCGGTGTGCGGCGCCGTGATGCAGCTGTCGACCGCGTTCCTCGGCATCGTCGCCGCGGTGGCACCGCTCGTCGCGACGATAGTCTCGAGCCTCGTCCCCATTCTCGGGACGATCATCGAGGCCGTCGCGCAGGTCGTCGACACCGTCGCCGCGACCGTCGCCCCGGTCATCCAGCAGATAACGGACCTGATAACGGCGAATATGCCGGTCATCCAGTCGATAATCACCGACACGTGCACGCTCATCCAGACCATCATCACGACGGTCATGCCCATCATCCTCGCGATGGTCAGCGCCACCATGACGGCCATCCAGGCGGTAATCGACGCGGTCTGGCCGTATATCTCGGCCATCGTGACGTCGGCCATGCAGATCATCCAGGACATCATCACGGTCGTCCTCGGAGTCATCAACGGCGACTGGAGCGCGGTCTGGACGGCGGTTCAGGACATAGCGATGAACGTCTGGACCATCATCCAGAACCTCATCAGCGGCTACATGGCCTACATCCAGGCGCTCATCCAAAGCGGCCTCGCGGCCATCCAGAGCGTGTGGAGCGCAATCTGGTCGGTCGTCGGGAGCGTGCTGTCGAACATCTGGAACACGATCAAGAACGTGGTCAGCAGCGCGATCAACACGGTCCGCTCCGTCATATCCGGCGCACTCTCGACGATTCAGTCGATTTGGTCGTCGGCGTGGAACGCCGTCACGAGCACGCTGAACAACGCATGGAACAACATCCGCAACGGCGTGTCGAGCGGCATCAGCTCCGTCGTGAGCTTCGTGTCCTCGATTCCGGGCCGCATCGTGAGCGCCCTCGGCAACCTCGGCTCGCTGCTCTACAGCGCCGGCAGCTCCATCGTGAGCGGCCTGCTCAACGGCATCAAGTCGAGCATCGGCGGCGTATACGACTTCGTGTCGGGCATCGCCGGCAAGATCGCGGACCTCAAAGGCCCGAAGCGCAAGGACCTGCGCCTGCTCATCCCGAACGGCGGATGGATCATGCAGTCCCTCGAGACGGGCCTGAAGAAGCGCTTCGAGGGCGTGAAGACCACCGTATCGGGTTTCGCCGACGACCTGAGCATGTCATTCGGCGGAAACAGCGTCACCTACGAGACGGGGGCGGCTGCGGCCGTCGGCTCGGTCTCGGGCGGTGACACCTACTACCTGACCGTAGACGGGAACACCGCAAGCGCCGACGTGGCCGTTGCGAACGCCATCGACGTGCTCGTCGATGCGGCCCGCCGCTCGTCCACAGCGAGGAGGTAACCCGTGGGAGAGCACACAAAAGAGATACAGATCGCGGGCCTCAACCGCTGGTACCGCGGATACATCTCGGTAGACAGCGCCTGGAACGTCGATGACACCACCAGGCGCATCAGGGTGACTGCCGCAATCGACGACAAGTACGCCGCCGAGTACGGCACCCACTACGACGTCCTCGTGAACGGCAAAACGTACCGCTCCTACGACGTGCTGCTGAACAACTACGGCAACTGGGCGACCAGAAGCTCCGTCACGTTCGATGTGGACGTGTCGAGAGGGGCCGAGGATTGGGACTGCGCGGTACAGGTGCACGTCTACGGCAAGATGTACAACAACTACTACGGCTCGGCAGGCGGCGACGCCTGGGCCACGGTCTACACGAAGGTCCCGCAGCGCGGGTACTCGCAGCCCCACCCGCCAAAGAACTGCAAGCTCGAGCGCATCTCCGATACCAGCCAGAGCATCACGTGGGAGCACGACTACACGGGCATGGACGGGGCGTACCCGTGGGCGGGCGTCTACGTCGACCGACGCACGGACGACGGCTCGTGGGTCAACATCGCCGACGTGTCGTGGGACCGAGAGAACTATTCCGACACGTCGACCGCCGCCGGGCACAAGTACGAGTACCGGCTGTGCGCCCACGGCCCGGGCGGCAACTCCGAGCACGTGTCCGTCGGGGCGACCTACACCACGCCGAACGCGCCCACGCGCGTCGAGGCCGTCAAGGCGGGCGCGTCCGAGGTCACGCTGAGGGTGTACGGCGCGGCGGCGTATGCGAACGCATGGGCCGTGCAGCGCTCGACGGACGGCGGTTCCGCATGGGAGGACATAGCGGCCACGAGCGAGGGCGAAGACCCCGCATGGCTCGACCTCCATGACAAGTCTGCGCCGGCCGGCACGGTCGTTTACCGCGTGAAGGCGATGAGGGGCTCGCTCGCGTCGGCGTGGGCGAAGTCGAACCCGGTCACGACGATCACGCCCCCGCTGGCCCCAAAGGTCACGGGACTGCAGAGCGTCTACCCGCGCCATGACAACACGACGAACATGGTCAGCTGGACTCCGAACCACCCCGACGGCAGCGCCCAAAGTGCCGCACAGGTGGAGTTCACGCGCCCGGACGGCACGATATCGACCGTCGGCATCGAGTCGTCCGCCTCGCGCTGCGCATTCGTGGCGAAATACAACGGAAGCTGGAAGGTGCGCGTTCGCACCAAGGGCCTCCACGCCGACTGGGGCGCATGGTCGCCGTACGCGGCCTTCCTGGTCGCCGACTACCCCTCGTGCTGGGTGGAATCGCCCGGCACCGACGGAATGCTGATCGACTCGGTGCCGATGACCGTCAAGGTCTCCGCATCGGACGAAACCGGCATCGCCAGCGCGACCATCACGCTGTCCGAGGTCGGAGGCCAGACCGTCGCCACCTCCGACATCACGGACCTCAAGCCCGTCGAGTTCGGAAGCTACGCGACCGTTAAGAACGGCATCGACTACCTGATAACGCTCACGGTGACCGGCGGTTCCGGCCTATCCAAGACCGCCACGCGCCGGTTCAAGACGCATTGGGCCGAGCCCGCGACCCCCGTCGTCACGGTGACATACGGCGACGACCTTACGTGCCACGTGAAGGTCGAGAACGGCGTCTCGGCATACAACGTCGAGGAGACGACGCTGCTAGGCCCCATGACCTACGACGAGAACACCGGCGAGATACCGATGCTCGGAACCATCACGTGCGACGGCGACGAGCTCGTGCTTGGCGCTGCGGCGAAATGCGTCGGCTTCGTCGTCGAACGAGTGCTCGACGAGGGCAACCACGTCCTGACGTCCAGCCTCCTTGACGCCCAGGAGACAATCGACCGCGTGCCTCCGCTGAACTCGGACTTCAAGTACCGCGCGACCGGTACAGCCGCGAACGGCACGTCGTCGTTCTCCGAGGCGAAGGCCAACCTTCACGCCGAGGGCATGGCACTCAACTTCGGGCAGGACGCCTCGACGCTGCTCAAGATGGAGCTCAACGCCGAGTACTCGACATCCGCCGCACGCAGCTTCAACAGCTTCCACTTCGCGGACGGCGGGGCGAACGGCGGCCTCCCGCAGTCCTACGCGCTCGACGAGTCCGACCTCGCGACATCCGCCTCGTGCCTGCTCGAGCGTGACGGCCATGACCTGCTCCGCAGGATCATGCGCACGCAGTGGCAGGGATGGTGGCGCGGCCTCGCGGGAGAGCGGGCGTTCGGCGCGATGACGTTCAACGAGTCGACCAAGTCGGCCGGGCTATGGTCCGCCTCCGTAAAGATAGAGCACGACGTATTCGAGGAGCCGAACAATGCCTGATTGGAAGAAGCGCTTCGCGGCGTCGTACAGATACATGCGCGTGGACAGAAAGACCGGTCTCGACGTCGAGCGGCTGAGGAACATCAGGAACGGCGGGAGCATCGAGCGCAACCAGGACACCAGCTACGAGACCGGCAAGGTCGAATATCTCGGCGAGCTCGATCTCGGTAGCGACCTGCTGCGAATCTACCTGGATGCCGAGTTCCCGGACGGCACGACGGCATCCGAGCCGCTCGGCACGTTCGTGGTCTCCACGCCCAAGCGCTCCACGGGATACAACTCGTCCGAGGCGGACCTGTCCGGCAGGCTGTCCGAGGTCGCCGAGGACGAGTTCGACGCCCCACGTTCGCTGGCAGCCGGCAGCAATGCGGTGGACGAGGCCGCGAGGCTGCTGCGAGAGGCCGGGCTCGAGGTCGTCGCCGAGCCGTCCGACTTCAAGCTCACGACCACGTGGGTCGTCGGAGCCATCGGCAACGGCGGGAGTAGCTACGCGACCCGCCTGAAAGCCGTGAACGCGCTCCTCGATGCCGCCGGGTTCAGCGCCGCGTCGTGCGACCCGATGGGCCGCGTCCTGCTCCGCCGCTACGTCGAGCCCGACAAGCGAGCCCCCGCCATGGTCATGGAGGAGGGCAAGGAGGCGAGGTTCGAGGACGGCGGCACCGAGGAGCTCGACAAGTCGAGCGTGGCGAACGTCGTGCACGTCGACTACTCGACGACCGACGAGAGCGTGAGGGGGACGGCGATAGACGCCGACCCGAACAGCCAGTACTCGACGGTGACGCGCGGCTGGCGCAAATCCGCCAAGTACACCAAGAGCGAGCTGCCGCCGGGCTCGACGCCGGAGGAGCGGCAGGCCAGCGCGAACGCAGAGGCCGCCACGCTGCTGCGCACGCAGCAGTCTGCGATCCACAGGCTGAAGGTGACGCATATCTACGCGCCGGTCACCGTGGCAGACGCCATCGAGGTCCGCTGGCCAAGCGCGGGAATATCCGGGAACTTCGCGATACGGAAGCAGACTCTCACCCTCGTGGGAGGATGCCCGATGGAATTGGAGATGAGGCGCTTTGAACGCTAACGCCATAGCCGATGCGGGCGAGCAGCTCGCGTCGCTCTTCTCGCCGCAGGGAGGCTCCGGCCACTCCGTCGGGCTCGGGACGGTGCGATCCGTCTCGGGCGTGACGGCCACGGTGGCCATCTCCGGCGCGACGCTGTCGGGCCTCCCCATGACCACAGCGTGCTCCGCCGCCAAGGCCGGCGACCGCTGCATCGTCGAGACCATCGGCCCGCAGGCGATAGTCACGGGCCTCATAGCAAAGTAAGGGAGGGATTGATGGCAGACACCACGCAGTACGCCGCGCTGATGCTCGACGCGAACGGAAACGTCGACAGGGTGCGCACGACCGACGGCCAGATCTACTACATCGCGTCGACGATAGCGATGGACGCGGCCAATAAGGCGCATGCGGCCGCCTCCGCGTGCAACTCGGCGACGGACAGAGCCAACGCCGCGGAGGAAAAGCGCGTCTCCGCCGAGAATACGAGGGCGTCGAACGAGCAGTTGCGCCTGAGCGCCGAGGTGAACCGCGCGAACAACGAGGTGGCGCGAGTCCAGAACGAGAACCAGAGACGGACCGACGAGGCGACGCGCACCTCGAACGAGAACGCGAGGAAATCGAGCGAGCAGACGCGAGAGCGCAACGAGGAGGCGAGAAAAGCCGCCGAGACCAGGCGCAACGACGAGCACGCCGCCGACCAGCAGGCTTCGGCGAACGCCGCCGCGGCGGCGAACGGAGCTGCCTCGCGTGCCGAGGCCGCCGCGAACCAGGCGCTGCAGATCGCCAACTCGGTCGCGCAGGGCAGCGTGGGCGACTCGGACATCTCGGACCTGCGTGAACAGAACGCGGCGCTCGCGACCATGCTCGCCGACGCCACCGGCAAGTTCTTATTCATCGGCGGGACGGTCTACGCTCCGTCGTCCAAGGCGTCCTGCAGCAACGGAACCGTGGCCCTCGGTTCGACCTGCTCGGTATCAGGCACGACACTCGTGCTCGCATAGAAAGGAAACTGAAATGGCAAACGTAAACGCGGAGCGCTTCTCGGTCGGTGGAACGAGCTACCCGATCATCGACCAGACCGCCCGCACCAACGCCGAGGCGGCACTCAACGGCTCGGAGTACAACCGCCTGGCACTCATCGGCAAGTACGGCGGACAGAGCATCGCGACGCTGCTCGCCGGAGAGATCGGCGGAGGCACGGTCTACGACGCACTGCACAAGCGCATCGTGGCGAACAACTTCGCGGGCCTGCGCGTGGGCGACTACCTCGACGTTCCGCTCGTCTCCGCGTCCGGCGTGGCGGGCCAGCAGTCCGTGCGATTCATCATCGCGCACATCGACCCGTACCTGTGGTGCGACGACCGAAGCAAGGGGCACCACATCGCGTTCGTGGCCTCCGTGCCCATCGCGGTCAGCTCGTCCTACGACGGGGTCGCCAACTCCTCGTACATCCCGTGGAACAAGACGAACACCAACCAGGGCACGGCAGACATCAAGAACCCGTACCTGTGCTCGCAGCTCAAGGGCTGGGAGACGGCCTTCGAGGCGTGCCTGCCCGAGGGGCTGACCAAGTACCTGCTCACCCAGCGCGTGCTGCTTGAGGAGCGTTACAGCGCGAGCGGCGCGCTCAGCGACTCCAACAGCTGGAGCTGGCAGGACATCGGCAAGGTGTGGTCGCCCTCCGAGATGGAGGTGTACGGCTGCCCAGTGTGGGGCACCAAGGGCTACAGCGTGGGCTTCGACTGCCAGTTCGACCTGTTCCGCGATACCGCGCACCGCTTGAACGGAACTCGGTGCCGTTGGTGGCTGCGTTCCGTCATGGGTGGCTCCTCGTCCAACGTGTGCTACGTCGGCCACAACGGCTATGCCAGCTACCACTCGGCGACGAACGTCTGGGTTCGCCCCCGCCCCGGCTTCCTCGTCGGCTAGCCAGCCGAGTGCTCTATACTTCTCTTTCGATGCGGTCGCCTTGCGCGGTCGCATCCCTGCCCGCGCAGCGGGCCGTTTTTTTTGCCACTATTTCCGGGAGGTGCCATGAGCGGCGTCTACCAGCGAAACCGCGAGGTGTCCGAGTACAAGTTCTTCACGCAGGCCATCGCCATCCGCGTGGAGGTCAACAAGCTCATGGCCTCCTCGTCGGTCGTGCCGAAAGCCTACAGGCTGCTGAACGCAGTCCCCACGGTGGAGACCGCGCGCAGCATCGTATACAACGTCAACCGCGCCGACTGCTTCTACCCCAACAGTTCGTTCAACGCACTTGAGCGCAAGCGTTACCTGACGCTGGCGATAGCCGACTGCGAGCAGCTGATGCTCGACATGCAGTGCCTCATGGACATCGGCCTGCCCGTGAACGCCAACCGCTTCGAGGCGCTGGCGGGCATGGTCGAGGAGGAGATCAAACTGCTCAAGGGCGCGCGCAAGAACGTACGCGTCACCGGCAAGAAGACGACCGACGAGCGCATAGCCGAGGCCGAGGCCGAGCTAGAGCGCCTGCGTTCGCTATAATGGGCGGCGGTCCCGCCTTGTATATCGGTACAATTGGTGGCTGCGTTCCGTCATGGGTGGCTCCTCGTCCAACGTGTGCTACGTCAACAACAACGGCAATGCCAACTACAACTCGGCGACGAACGTCTGGGTTCGCCCCCGCCCCGGATTCCCTTATTGCCAGACCGAGTAGGCCCCAGAGCCGAAAGCAGAGCGCGAAGAGGAAGGAAGGCGCGACCGTCGGGCATGCGCCCGTAAATACGCACCCCGCGAGGGTGGCCGGACGCTGCTTGCATGGCGCGGCGCTCCGTGGCTTCGCCGCGTTTCATGGCCATACCTCAAGCGGCCGCCAGAGCCACATTGCAAGCCGCGCGGGGTGCCTCCTGTGAACTCCGAGCAAAGGCGGGCGGCGCGCCGCAAGCGCCGCGAGGAGGAGCGCGCGCAGGCCAAGGCCGAGCGCGTCAAGGCGTGTACGCTTGATACCGTGGCCGACCTCAACAGCCTGTGTAAGGCATCGAGGCAGGCCGCGCGCGGCGTGATGTGGAAGGCATCCACGCAGCGATACATGAAAAGCTACCTGCGCAACGCCGTCCTATCCCGCCGCGACCTTTTGGAGGGGCGCGACATATGCCGGGGCTTCATACGGTTCGACCTGTGGGAGCGCGGAAAGCTGCGCCATATCAGCGCCGTACACTTCCCCGAGCGCGTGGTACAGAAGTCCCTGGCACAAAACGCGCTCGTTCCCGCCATAGTCCCCACTCTCATAGCCGCCAACTCCGCGAGCATAAAGGGGCGCGGCACCGACTACGCCCTGAAGCTGCTCAAGCGCCACCTGGCCGACAACTGGAGGAGGCACGGCGGCGATGGCTACATACTGCTCGGCGACTTTTCCGACTACTTCGCCCGCATAGCGCACGGCCCCGTCAAGGAGCAGGTGGCTGCCGCGCTGCTCGATCCGCGAGTAATCGACCTTGAGCACCGCCTGATTGACGCGCAGGGCGAGGTGGGCCTGGGGCTGGGCAGCGAGCCGAACCAGATATGCGCGGTGGCACACCCCAACCGCATCGACCACTACGTGACCGAGATGCTGCGCCCCGAGGCGTACGGGCGGTACATGGACGACTTCTACCTCATACACGAGAGCAAGGAGTACCTGCAGGTGTGCCTGCTGCTGATAGGGCGCAAGTGCGCCGAGCTGGGCATAGAGCTGAACCCGCGCAAGACGCGCGTGGTGAAGCTGTCGCGCGGCTTCACGTGGCTGAAGAAGCGCATCTTCTACACGGAGACGGGCCGCATAGTCGTGAAGCCGTGCCGAGACTCCATAACGCGGGAGCGCCGCAAGCTCAAGAAGATGGCCCGCATGGTCGCCGATGGCGTCATGACCCCCGAGCAGGTGGAGCAGAGCTACCAGAGCTGGCGCGGCGGCATGAAGCGGCTGGACGCGCACCGCAGCGTGCGGGCCATGGACGCGCTGTACCGCAGCCTGTTCGGAAATCTCGCGCAGGGGGGGGGGTGCTCAATGCAGGCCAAACAGAGGGACGATTCAAGCGGAAGCAAGCCCTCGCAATAGCGGAGAACTGGCAACTCAAAGCAGCGGCCTAAGCGAAGCGGCTGCGAAATAACAGAAGCATCGAAGGCGTGCTGCGGCGCGCCTTCTTCCTTTGCGCCCATCAAAGCGGCTCGGCAATCTCACGGCGCTAATACGATGGCGGCACATTCCCCGACAAGAAAGGAGTCCGCATGGACACTGAGGAAGACACGCCGCGCCCCAACGAGCTTCAAGATGGCACCATGGCCGAGGTCAACGCCCTGCGCGATCTGCTGTCGCAGATCGGCGACCCCGACGCGGCGTACGACGCGGGCGTTATCGACGATGACGAGTACGCTGAGCGGAAGGCGCGAAAGCTCGCCTACACCGCGGCGCTCGCCGCCTACGACAGAGGCGAGACGCCCGACGTACCGGCGCTGCTCGGCCAGATGCGCGAGCAGGCGTCGAAGCCGACGCAGACCGAGCAGAACACGGCGAACATCGACTACCTGCTCATGACGGTCGGAGGTGACCAGTAATGCCGACGAAGAAGACCGACGGGCATTCCAAGCACTTCGCGCTCGTCAAGAAGTACTACGACCGATCTCTTTGGACAAAGGCGCGAGTACATAAGGCCGTCGAGTGCAAGTGGATCACCGCCGACGAGTACAAGGAGATCACCGGCGAGGAGTACGCGGCCGAATAGGCGGAAGGAGGGCGCTCGGGATGGAAGTGCTCAAACTTTTTGCACCTTACGGACCGGGATGGCTCGGTGGCGTCCTTCTCGGCCTCATAGCATTCTACTTCGGCCGTCAGTTTTTGGATGAATACAAAAGGCAGAACGAACGCAAGGCCGGCATCGACATGAAGCGCGAGGAGCGCAAGCAGGCCGAGGTCGACGAGCGCGCGCAGCTGGACCGCGAACGCTCGCAGATGGAGGGCCGCATCGCCGCGCAAATGGAACGCAGCAACTCGCTCATGGAGGCCATGAAGACCCTCATGGAGTCGGTCGTAGCGTCCAACGAGGTCCTGCACAACGACTTGGCCCACAGCCAGGCGCGCAGCCAGGGGATGGCCGAGAAGGTCGACCACATCTACGACCGCGTCGACCTCATGTACAACAAGGAAACAAGCAGATAGGAGCAATCGAATGACTGAGATTCAAGCGGGTCTCACCGTCGCCACGGTGCTCGTGGTGCCGTACATCGTGCAGGCCATCAAGACTAAGGCCATGACGGGCAGCGTCGCCCGCTGGACGGCCATAGCCGTCTCGGCGGGATGCGGCGCGCTCACGGCCATGTCTGGCGGCGTCCCGACCGAACCCTCGGCATGGGTTACGTCCATCTTCGCCGCGGTAGGCGGCGTGCAGGTGGCATATGCGGTCTTCAAATCCGTCGGCATCACGGACAAATGGCTCGATGCGCTGCTCGCGCTCGGCGACATCAAGGAGGACTAACATGGCAGACTTCGCGAACGTCCAACCGGACGAGTACAAGCTTCTTGGGCGCAACTTCTCCGCAGGCCGCCCGTTCGGCATCAAGGGCGTGACCATCCACCACATGGCCGGCGACCTCAACGCCGGCCAGTGCAACGGCATCTGGGGTGCCAACGGCTGCTCGGCGCACTATTCGGTCGACCGCAACGGCTACATCGTGCAGCACGTCAACGACACCGACCGCGCCTACGCCTGCGGCGACGGTATCGGTACGGGACGCGGCAACGACACGACCATCTCCATCGAGCACGCGAACAGCGGCAGCAACCCGTGGACGGTCCACGAGAAGGCAATCGAGAGCGGCGCGCACCTCGTCGCGGCCCTGTGCCTGTACTACGGCCTCGGCCGCCCCGAGTGGTGCAAGAACGTCTTCCCGCACCGCTATTGGAGCGCCACGGCCTGCCCCGGCGAGCTTGCGGGCTCCCAGCGCGACCATTACATGCAGCGCGCCCAGGCGTGGTACGACGCCATGAAGGGCGGCAAGGCGCCCGCCCCCGTCGCCAAGCCTGCCGCTGCAAAGCCCGCCCAAGTGGCATCCGGCGGCTTCTCAAAGGCATCTGGCAAGCGCATCCCCGTCCACTACTCCCTCCACCTCAAGGGCGGCGGCTGGCTGGACGAGGTGACCGACTTCGGCGCCGGGGACAACGGTTTCGCGGGATACCCGTGCCGGCAGCACGATCTCCTTTGCGCCCGAGTCGATCGCGGCACGCTCAAGTATCAGGTGCATACCATCGAGGACGGCTGGCTCGGCTATGTTACCAAGGGCGACCGCAACGATACCGTCAACGGTTGCGCCGGAATCGCTGGCCACACCATCGACGGCGTGCGCATGTACTATGTGACCCCGGGCGGCGAGGAGTACAAGCAGGCATGGTATCGCTCGCAGACCACCGTGCGCGCCGGGTGGCTCGATACCGTTTGCGACGACGGCTCCACCTACGGCGGCGACGACTTCGCGGGTTTCTACGGTGAGCCGCTCGACCGACTCCAGGTCTGCGTCACCGACGGCAACCCGTACTAGCATGATCGCGTTGGCCTTCGTTCTCGGCGCGCTGTTCGGCGGCACCGTGGCGACAATCGGGCTCTGCATCGTGAGCATCAACCGGCGCTAGCCGCGGCCCGCTCGGGTTATACCGGGCGGGTTTTTTTCTCGAGAAAAGATGACGCTACGCCGCCCGTGGTATCCTGAGCAGCACGACGGTCCCAACGGCGCAGATCTCGGTTCTAGAATCTAGGCAGACGGGGCACCATCGAACGTAAGACCGTCCGAACCTCGCATGGTCCGGGCGGTTTTTCTTATACCGACGCGACGTGATGGGACGTGGTATGGCAGCAACGGATATCGAGCGCGGACTCTCGACCGCCGAGGTCGAGGAGCGCATCGCCGCCGGTAAGATCAACCGCAACATGGAGCTCAAGACCAAGTCGGTCAAAGAGCTCATCATCGAGAACCTCTGCACGCTGTTCAATTTGATCAACGTGATCTTGGCGTTCCTGGTCATTTTGACCGGTTCGTTTAAGAACCTGACGTTCCTGTTTGTGGTGTTCCTCAATACCGCTATTGGCGTCATCCAGTCCATGCGGTCCAAGAAGATGGTCGATAAGCTCACGCTGCTGACCTCTAAGAAGGCCATCGCGGTGCGCGACGGTGCCGAGGTGGAGCTCGACTTGGACCAGATCGTGCTCGACGACATCATCCGCCTGGGGCGCGGCGACCAGATTCCCGCTGACGCCGTGGTGGTTTCCGGCGAGGCGCTCGTGAACGAGAGCCTGCTGACGGGCGAGAGCGACCTTATTAAGAAGCAGCCCGGCTCCGAGCTCATGAGCGGCAGTTTTATCGACTCGGGCCTGCTGCGCGCCCGCGTGATCCATGTCGGCGCCGACAACTACGTGGCCAAAATTAATAACGAGGCCAAGTACGTCAAAAAGGTCAATTCCGAGATCATGAACGCGCTTAACGCCATCGTGCGTTTTGCGAGCATCATCATGATCCCGCTCGGTTTGGCGTTGTTTGCCTCGAGTGTGAGCGAACTGTGGGATGCCGCGGGAACCCCGGGCGATAGCGCGCTTTCGTGGTGCTTCTCCGAGCTGTTGGCTGGTCATGTGCCTTCGTCGGCGCTGCTGTCCACGGTGGGCGCCCTGCTGGGCATGATCCCGCAAGGCCTGGTGCTGCTGACCTCGTCGGTGCTCGCCATCGCCACGGTGCGCCTGGCTCGCCGCAAGGTGCTGGCACAGCAGCTCTACTGCATCGAGACGCTCGCTCGCGTTGACGTGCTGTGCCTGGACAAGACGGGCACCATCACGTCGGGCCGCATGGAGGTCGAGGGCACGTATCCGCTGCCGGTTGAGGGCGTGAGCCTAGGCGCCGGCTCGGACGAGGCGGCCGTTCCCGTCGATACCACGGTACTCGATTTTGCGCTGGCTAACGTCGCGCGTGCGACTTCGGCCGATGCCAACGAGACCTGCCAGGCGCTGCTCAACTATTACGCCGATCGCCCGGTCGAGGTGTCTGAGCCGCTGTCGGTCATTCCATTCTCGTCGTCTAAAAAATGGAGTGGCGCTTCGTTTGCGCAGGGCTCCTATGTGATGGGTGCGGCGCAGTTTGTGCTCTCTGATCGTGTTTTTGCCCAGGTCGAGAACCGTGTTGCCGAGCTTGCCGATACCTGCCGCGTGCTCGTGGTGGCGCGCGTGGACGGCTTTACACCCGATGGCGATATGGTGGGCGAGGCCGAGCCCGTGGGCTTTGTGACCATCCGCGACGAGATTCGTACCTCGGCGGCCGAGACTATTGGCTACTTTAACGAGCAGGGTGTGACCCTCAACGTGATCAGTGGCGACGACCCGCGTACGGTGTCGTCGATCGCGCGCGTGGTGGGCGTGCCGGGGGCGGACGCTTATGTGGACGCCACGACGCTCGATACGCCGGCCAAGCTCGATGCCGCAGTGGACCGCTACCATGTCTTTGGTCGTGTGACCCCGCAGCAGAAGCGCGAGCTCGTGCAGGCGCTCAAGCGCCGCGAGCACACCGTGGCCATGACGGGTGACGGCGTCAACGACGTGCTGGCGCTCAAGGAGGCCGACTGCTCCGTAGCCATGGCGGCCGGCTCCGATGCCGCGCGTAACGTAGCCGAAATCGTACTCGTCGACAACGACTTTGCCTCGATGCCCGCCGTGGTGGCCGAGGGCCGTCGCTCCATCAACAACCTGCAGCGTTCGGCCTCGCTGTTCCTGACCAAGACGCTGTTCTCGATGGGCCTGGCGGCGCTGTGCATCGCGCTGCCGCCGTACCCCTTCGAGCCCATCCAGATGACGCTCATTAACTTCTTCTGCATCGGCGCGCCGGGCTTTGTGTTGGGCCTGGAGCCCAACAATGCTCGCGTGAAGGGTGCGTTTTTGACCAACGTACTCAAGCGTGCACTGCCGGCGTCGATTGCGGTCATTTTGGCTGCGGCGCTCGATATCTTTGTGGCGCGCGTGTTTGGCTTTAGCCAGATCACGCTGTCTACGATGTGCTTGCTTACGTCGTGCGCGGCGAGCGTCAGCCTGATCTGGCGCATCTCGCAGCCTCTCACGCCCTTACGTGTGGTGCTCTTTGTGTTTGTCGTCGCCGGCATCTTGGTGGGCGTTATCGGATTCCCGGAGCTGCTGTCTATTGCCAACCTGTCGATGGGCCAGATGGTTATCTTGGCTGTCATCGTGGTCTTTACCTGCTCGGTGTTCTTTAAGCTCGCCACGATGATGGATTCGCTCAAGCCGCGTCGTCGTCATGCCGCAACTGGTTTTGGCCGTGGTGTGCGCGTCCACCTGGGTCGCGGTGGCGGCAAGGTGAGCTCGACGGGTTCGACGGCCGAGCGTTTTGCCAAGCGCGTCGCCGCCGACATGGCGCAGCGCCGCGAAGATCGCACCGCTCGCGAGGCCGAGGCCCGTGCACTCGAGGGCGTGGCCCAGGCCCAGCCCAAGAAAAAGAAGAATACCGGAGCCAGGCGCTCTCGCGTGACCAAGTCCGCCCAAGGCATCAAAGTCTCGATGCCAAGCAAAAAGAAGAAGTAGCTAGCGCCCTGCCGATGTTGAATTGGTGCCTTGTTCCTGTGGGGCCGTGGCGATGTTATGCTCTAACCTCGATTGTTTGAATTGCTTCGAAAAGAGGATGCCGTGATCTGCCCGCATTGCCTTAAGACTATCGAGGACGGCGCCTCGTTCTGCCCCTACTGCAACGCCTATGTGGGTCCGGGCGATGGCCCCGAGCACACCGAGTTCGTGTTCTGTGAGGGCTGCGGTGCCCGTCTTTCTCCGCATGATCGTACGTGCCCCAAATGTGGACGCCCCGCTCCGGGTATCCTCTCCGAGGACGCGGCCGCATCCGACCTGGCAGCGGGCCGCACGGCGGGCTTTCCGCGCCTAACACAAGAGCAGATCGATACCGAGGTGCCGCATGCGCCGGCCTCTGCCGCTGCGGTGCTTTCGGACGCCGCTGACCCCAATGAGACCTGCGTGCTGCCGGCTTTCGATAAGGATTTCGGTATTCCCAAGGTCGATATTCCCACGCCGGTTTCCCTGCATGACGATGCTCAAAAACCCAAGCGCAAGGTGCATCCCGACGAGGACGCCTATCACAAGCACAAGCGTCATATCCCCAAGCCGCTCATTATCATCGCGGTCCTTGCCGTCGTTTGTGGCGGTGCCTATTGGTTCGTGACGGCCGATCCCATGGGTGTCATGCCTGGCTTCTATGACCAGTTTGGTCAGGCCGCGCAGACGACCTTCCCCACGCGTCAAAAGGGCGAGGCGACTGAGGACGATACCAAGCAGGACGATTCTGCCGAGGTGGTCCAGGAAGAAACCGTGCTGACCGATGATCAGCTCTATACCAGGCTCGACGGTCTGTATCAGACCATCGTGTCCTACGGTGACGAGGACCAGATCGGCGAGGTCATCGATTCCTTTAACAACGGCTATCTCCGATCGCCGCTGTCCACCCGTCAGGAGCTGTCGCAGAGTGCCTACGCCCTGCGCGACCAGATCAAAAAGACGCAAGATGAGCTCAACAACCTTAAGTATCAGGACGATACGGTCTATGCGGATGACATCGCCCACTTAAAGCAGCTTGCCGAGTGGATGTTCGAGCGTGTCGACGTGATCTGTCAGAGCTGGGACATCTCGCTGGCCATTCCCGATGGCGAGTCGATGAGTTCCCACCAAAGCGAGATCCTGGCGCCCATCGCGCAGGGCGGCAACAGCGCGCTGAACCAGTACGACGCCAACGTGGGCTCCTGGAAGCCGCAGCAGCGTTCCTAAAATTAGTTCGCCATAGTCGGCATAACCTACGTGCGCAATTGATGTAAGCGCATGCTTATTGCTACAATTCGTACAAATATGCTTTAAACGCACGAGGAAGGAACCACATGTTTGGTTTTAAGAAAGAGCTCTACACGCCCGAGTATCAGCTTGCCGGCGACGAGTGCGCCGTTATCGAGACGTCGAAGGGTACCATCAAGGTCAAGTTTGACGGCGAGGGCGCTCCCATTCATGTCGCGAACTTCTGCGAGCTTTCCACGATGGGTTTCTATGATGGCCTTAAGTTCCATCGCTATGTGCCCGGCTTTGTCATTCAGGGTGGCGACCCCAATACCCGCGATATGTCCGGCGCCGACGTCGCTGCCGGTCTTGAGGGCCCCGACGGCATGCCCGGTACCGGTGGCCCCGGCTACTGCATCAAGGGCGAGTTTGCCACCAATCCGCGCAACAGCCATGTCGATGGTGCCCTTGCCATGGCACGCTCCATGGATCCCGATTCCGCGGGTTCGCAGTTCTACTTCTGCCTGGGTGCCCAGCATAACCTCGATTCCGGTTACACCGTCTTTGGTACCACGGTCGAGGGTCTCGATGTGATTTCGCAGCTGCGTGCCGGCGACGAGATCGTCCATGTCGAGATCGTTCACGAGTAAAGGGGACTTCCTTGAATAGCCAGCTGATCCAACAGGGCCGCGCCGCTTACCGCGCGGGTGATTTTTCCGCTGCAGCCCAGATGCTTGGGGCGGCAAAGACTCCCGATGAGATTATGGGCGAGGCCGATCACCTTCGTGGCAACGCCTTGATGCACCTGGGCATGTATGCCGAGGCCGCTGAGGCCTATGCCGCCGCCCTCAACGACGGCACCTATGGCAAGCGCGGCGCGCTGCTCACCAACCGCGGCAAGGCACTCGCCGCCGTGGGCGACTACACGACGGCCGCTCAGGCGTTCTCTGCTGCTACGCAGGACGCTTCTTATGCCACGCCGTTCAAGGCCTATCTGGGCTTGGGTAACGCGCTGTTTCAGTCGGGCGACTATGCCAACGCGGGTACTGCCTTCCGTCAGGCTGCCATCGACGGCGCCAATCCGGCTCCTGCCGCCGCACTCGGCGAGCTCGGTCGTTGCTTCATTAAGCTCGGCCGTCCGGCGGATGCCGTGGAGACCTACCGCACGGCTATCGACTTTGCCGGTCCCCGCGACGACACGCGTGCGCTCAACGCCGGCATGGGTCAGGCACTTTCTGCCGCCGGCCGCCCCTCCGACGCACTCGACGCCTTTAACGCCGCTACTGCCGATGGCATCTACCAGCTCACCTCCGAGCAGGCCGATGAGCTTGCCCGCGTTCACGATTCGCTTGCCGCGCTATCCGCCCAGACGGCTATGGCCACGGCTCCGGCGCCCGCGATGGACGCTCCTGCCGTCGATCCGCTCGATCCTACGGGCGCGACCGGTCAGTTTATGCCCGATCCCTCGGACACCGGTTTCTTTACGCTGTCCGAGTCCGAGATGGTCCAGCAGGACCGTCAGGATCGTAAGCAGGCCAAGGTCCGTCGTCGCCATCGCCACACGGGTCTCAAAGTCTTCATTGTGCTGCTTCTGCTCATTTTGATCGCCGCGGGCGGTCTGGGCTTTGCTTACACGCGCGGCTTTGGCTTCCCGTCTCAGGAATCTGTGGTTACCGATCTGTTCCAGGCTGCCGGCGACGGTGACACCGCAAAGGCCGAGTCTTGCCTGGCCTCGAGCCTGTCCGAGGACGCTAAGTCGATGATCATCTCCTCGATTCCGCAGGGTGCCACCGTGTCCGTCGAGGGCATGGATCAGTCCATGACCGAGACGACCGCTAAGGTGAAGGCATCGCTGTCCAAGGGCGGCGAGCAGGAGTACACCGTCAAATTCGTGCGCTCCGACAACCATATCGGCTGGGCCGTTTCCTCGCTCGATATGGATTTCTCGGCTGCTGACAACCAGTAGTGACCTTATGGGATTTAGCTTTGCCCGGCGCTTCACCGCAAGTGAGGTGCCGGGCTTGCGCTAGTATCATGAGCTAGTAGTTTTCCAGCAATCATCCAACACATCAGGAGTTGCGTTGTTTTCTTTGATGGATATGTTCTTCGGTAGCTATGCGGGCGATCTTGCCATCGACCTCGGCACCGCAAATACGCTTGTCTCCGTGCGCGGCAAGGGCATCGTCATTCGCGAGCCCTCTGTCGTCGCCATCGACAAGAACGACGAGCGCATCCTGGCGGTCGGTATCGAGGCAAAGCGCATGCTCGGCCGTACGCCCGGCAACATCGTGGCCGTTCGTCCCCTGAAGGACGGCGTCATCGCCGACTTCGATGTTACCGAGGCTATGCTTCGCTACTTTATCGACAAGGCGTCCGAGAAGCGCTATCCGTGGACCCCGCGTCCGCGCGTTGTCGTCTGCGTTCCCTCCGGCGTCACGTCGGTCGAGAAGCGTGCTGTCTTTGAGGCCACGATCCAGGCCGGCGCTCGCCAGGCCTACCTGATCGAGGAGCCCATGGCTGCCGCTATCGGCGCCGATCTGCCCGTCGAGGAACCCACCGGCTCCATGGTCATCGACATCGGCGGCGGTACCACCGAGGTCGCTGTTATCGCCATGGGCGGTATCGTCGTCTCGCAGTCCATCCGTATTGCCGGTGACGAGTTCGATCAGGCTATCCTCACGCACGTTCGTGATGCCTACAACCTGGCCATCGGCGAGCGTACGGCAGAGGACATCAAGATCAAGGTCGGCTCCGCCGTGCCGCTCAAGGACGAGCTCGACGTCGAGGTCAACGGCCGCGACGTGATTACCGGTCTGCCCAAGACCGTGCGCATCGAGAGCGAGGAGATTCGTCGCGCGCTCAACAAGCCGCTCGACGAGATGGCTAAGGCCGTCAAGGACGCACTCGATGCCACGCCGCCCGATCTTGCCTCGGACCTTATGTACTATGGCATATTGCTGACCGGTGGCGGCGCGCTGCTGCGCGGTCTCGACGTGCGCCTGCGCGATGAGACCGGCGTTTCGGTCAACGTCAGCCCCACGGCGCTCGATAACGTCGTTAACGGCTGTGCCCGCGTGCTCGAGGCCAATGCGTTTGATGGCGGCTTCGTCCAGACCAATGCTTAATTTCCAAAAGGTGGATTCCATTTGGCACGATCTTCGGGTTTCTCCACAAATCTGAATACCAAGCGACAATCAACGGGTATGCGCCCGTTGATTGTTTTCAGCCTGATTTCGGTGTTGCTGCTCACGTTTTACATCCGCGAGGGCGAGGCAGGACCGATTCATGCCGTGCGTTCGGGCGTAACGACGATTACCTCGCCGGTGCGCTTTGTGGGTTCGGCTGTGGCGGCTCCCTTCAATGCGATCGGCAACGTGTTCTCTAACCTTACGGCGTCGCAGGACACGCTTGATGAGCTTAAGAAGCAAAACGAGGAACTGACCTCTAAGGTTGCTGAGCTCTCCGAGGCTCAAAAGACCGCTGAGCGTCTGGAGGGGCTGGTCGGCCTGCAGTCGACCTACAACCTTAAATCGACCGCAGCTCGTATCGTCGGTGCCTCGGGCGATGCCTGGACCTCGACCGTCACGATCGATAAGGGTTCTGCCGACGGGCTTACCATCAACATGCCCGTAACGAGTTCGGCCGGTGTTATCGGCCAGATTATCGAGGTATCGGCCAAAACGTCGACCGTGCGCCTGATTGGCGACGAGAACTCGGGCGTGTCCGCCATGGTGCAGGACACGCGCGCCCAGGGTATGCTGCAGGGTCAGGCTGACGGCACGCTGCGTCTTGAGTACGTGAGCGTCGACTCCGATGTTAAGGTTGGCGACATCATCGTGACCTCGGGCATTGGCGGTGTGTTCCCCAAGGGTCTACCGCTCGGCACCGTCTCGTCGGTTGAGAAATCGGCAAACGACGTGTACTACACCATTGTGGTGCGCGCTCAGACCACGGCCGAGAACAACGAGGAAGTGCTGGTCATCACCTCGCTGACCGACGAACAGTCGGCCTCGGATGAGGACGTGAGCACGGCCAACAGCACGCCGCAGGGAACGTCGCGCGATGCTGCGACCAAGACGAAGGACGAGAGCTCGGATGACAGTTCCGACACGTCCGAGACGACCGATTCCGGCTCGAGCGAATAGGGGGCATGTCCATGGATCTACACGAGCAGGGGATGAGCTCCCGCACGTTTGTGATCGCCGCCATTGTGTGCGTGCTGCTGCAGGCAGGCCTGGCACCGCAGATCTCCATTGCGGGCGGTCGCGTCAACTTCATGATTATCTTGGTGTGCCTAAGCGTGTTCTCGGGCGACCCGACCCGTGCCGTCGTGTGCGGTTTTTGCAGCGGGTTGTTCTATGACCTGTCCGCTGCCGTGCCGGTGGGCGTTATGTCGCTCCTGCTGACCGTGGGTTCTTTTGCCCTGGTGCACAGCGCCGTCGGTCAGACGGGCGGTACCCCGAGTGCGCGCGGCGTCACCGTGGGCGCCTTTGCGCTCGTCATTAATGTGATCTACAGCATCATCTTGCTGTTTATGGGTTTGGAGACGAGCTTTGTCGTGGCGATCTTCGGCCATGCGCTGCCGTCCTCGATCCTGACGGGTCTGGTTGCCATTCCGTTTTTGATGTCCGGCGTCGTGCCGCAGTCCGGCTATGGATTCTCCGCACGTGGCGGACGCCAGACGGGTATGCGCTTTAAGCCCAAGACCCGCAAGCTCAAATAGGGGAGGCCCGTAGATGTCTTCCCAGATGACGGTTATTATCGCCGGTATCGTGCTGGTTGTGGCCATCGTGGTCGCGCTGGTCATCATGCGTCGTGGCGATTCCCGTTTTACCTACGATACACAGCATGGAACGGCCCCGCGCGCCACCGAGGGCGAAGGCAATACCGCGGCGACCGCCTTTAAGGGCCGCTTTTCCATCCTCACCACGGGTGTGGGCGCAATGTTTGCGGCACTTGCCGTCAAGCTGTGGGGCATGCAGATGGTCTCGTCGGACTATTACGAGAAGCAGGCCAATAGTAATCAGACTCGCACCGTTACCACACCCGCTGTGCGCGGTCGCATCCTCGACCGCAATGGCGTGGCGCTTGTCCAGAACCGTCCCTCACTTGCTGTCGTGGCCTACCGCGACCTTGCCGAGGATGAGGTTCTGGTTCGCCATCTTGCCAACGTGCTTGGAATGCCTTACGTGGCGGTCCTTCGCAATATTCAGGACAATACAGAGGGCGCCCAGAGCCTGCATACCATCGCGACGGACGTCCGTCGCTCCACGGTTGCCTATATTCAGGAGCATGCCGGCGAGTTCCCGGGCGTCAAGATTGCCGAGCGTACCGAGCGCCAGTATCCATATGGCGAGACGGCATGTCATATCTTGGGCTATACCGGCACCATTACCTCCGAGCAGCTCGAGGCCCAGAATAAGAAAACCTCTGGCGATGATGATGCTTCTGCTGGCAAGATTACGTACCAGTCGGGCGATATCGTGGGCCAGGCGGGCGTTGAGAGCTACTACGAAAACCTGCTGCAGGGTATTCGTGGCGAGCAGACCGTCAAGGTCGATGCTTCGGGCAATGTGACCGGTCAGGCCGGCGCCGTGCCCGCGAAGGCCGGCTCCGACATTAAGCTCACGCTCGACCTTAAGATCCAGCAGGCCTGTGAGACGGCGCTGGCGAGCGCTATCGAGCTTGCCAAGACCACTGGCTACAGCAATGCCGGCAACGGCGCTGTGGTGTGTCTCGATCCCAACAATGGCGAGATCTTGGGCATGGCGAGCGAGCCCAAGTTCGATCCGTCCGTCTTTATCGGTGGCGTCTCAAACGACGTGTGGACCGAGCTCAATGATGACAAGGGTTCGCACCCGCTGCTCAACCGCGCCATTAGCGGACAGTACATGTCGGCCTCGACCATCAAGCCGCTCTCGGCGCTGGCCGGTCTTGAGTTTGGAACCTACACTTCAACGCAGACAACCAACTGCACGGGCTATTGGACGGGCCTGGGCAAGGCTTGGGGCAAGCGCTGCTGGCTGACGTCTGGCCACGGCACCATGACGCTGCAGTCGGGTATCGCCAACTCGTGCGACCCTGTCTTCTACGACATGGGCAAGGCGTTCTTTTATGACGAGCAACATCCCGAGGGCCTGCAGGAGGTCTTTCGTCGCTGGGGTCTAGGCAAGACCTGCGGTATCGATCTGCCGAGTGAGGGCTCGGGCCGTATTCCCGATGCCGAGTGGAAAGAGTCGTACTTCACCGACGCCTCTGCCGAGGACCGCAAGTGGAATGCCGGCGATATGACCAACATTGCCATCGGCCAGGGCGACATCCTGGTGACGCCCCTGCAGATGGCGTGCGCCTATATGGGTCTTGCCAACGGCGGCAAACAGTACGTGCCTCACGTGTTTTTGTCTGCCGTATCGCGCGATGGTGACGGCGATGCCTATAAGTACAACGGAAAGGGCAAGAAGAAGCGCCTGGAGGCCAAGATCAACAGCGATTCGGATTTGGCTCTTGTTCGCAACGGCATGCACGACGTGATTTACACGGCATCGACGTCCCTAGCGGCTCACTTTGGCACCCTGACGCCGCAGGTATACGGCAAGTCGGGCACGGGCGAGAAAAGCGGCGAGGACGAATACGCGTGGTTCTGCGCCTATGCACCGGCCGATGACCCCAAGTATGTCATCGCTACTGTCCTGGAGCAGGGCGGCGGCGGCTCAGATACCGCGATGCATGTCGTGCGCGACGTGCTCGGCGTGATTTATGGCGAGCCCGATACCTCTTCGGCCTCGGGCGATTCTTCGGTTCGATAGGAGGTTGCGATGGATTTTTCTCCGGCGGATCTGTTCCGTTCAACCAAGACCGGCTCTCGCAGCAGCCTGGACCGTGTCAACAAGCAACTTTCGGCCTCGCGCGGCACGTTTCGCCAAAAGGTGCATATCGGTGTGCTCGTGGCTACTGTGGCGCTTGTCGCCTACGGTGCCATCATTATCTGGTCGGCTTCGCAGTTTAAGGCCGATGCCTCGTTCTCACGCCATCTGCTGGGAATTGGCATCGGAGCGGTGCTGGCGGTGCTGGTCTGGCGTACCGACCTGCGCGGTATTTCCAATTTCTCGACGGCGTTGCTCGTCATTGACCTGATCGTGATTTTCTCGCCCAAGATTCCGGGTCTGTCCTATACGGGCGGTCTGGGCATGACGGGCTGGATCAAGATTCCCGGTATCGGCTTGACATTCCAGCCGGTTGAGCTTGCCAAGCTCATCACCATCTTCTTTATTGCTACGCTTGGCTCGCAGTATAACGGTCGCATCGATACCGTTCGCGACTACGTCAAGCTCTGCGGCATGCTGTCCATTCCGTTTTTGGCCGTCGTTGCCATGGGCGACCTGGGCTCGGGCCTGGTCGTGCTGGTTTCGGGCGCCATCGTCATTTGTATGAGCGGTGCACGCCGCGAATGGGTGCTGTCGACCCTGGCCCTGCTCGTGGGCTTGGTGGCCCTCGTCCTGGCGCTCGATTCGGTCTTTGATTCGTTGCTCGGCCACGATGTGCTCATCAAGCAGTATCAGATGAACCGTCTGACGGTCTTTATCGACCCCGATAATGCCGATTCGGACGATGCGTACAATCTGCAGCAGTCGTTGATCGCGGTCGGCTCGGGCGGTTTCTTTGGTAAGGGCCTGGGGCATGCGACGCAGTCGGCCGGCGGCTTCCTACCCGAGTTCCATACCGACTTCGTCTTCGCCTTTTTGTCCGAGACCTTTGGCTTCTGCGGCTCCTTTTTGCTGCTGTGCTTGTATGTACTGCTCATCTTCTCGACGATCCGCGTTGCCTTTAAGTGCGAGTCTCTGTTCCTACGCTTATCATGCGTAGGTATCGTCGGCATGTGGGCGTTCCAGACCTTCGAAAACATCGGCATGTGCATCGGCATGATGCCGATTACCGGTATTCCGCTACCGTTTATTAGCTTTGGTTCGTCTTCGATGATGATTCAGCTGCTGACGGTGGGTATCGTACAATCCATATGGCGGCATCGTTCGGGCGCCGCGTAACCGCTGGAGGGGTTTGCTATGAAAATTCCCGTAGATAAGCTGACCCGCGCTTTTAAGATGGGCGCGTCCGTTAAGAAGGATTCCGATACGCCGGTGCGCGTCTCGGTCTATCTGGATTCGTCCGCCTCGCGCTTTCTGGCCGAGACGGTGCGTGACGCCTTTGTGCCGCAGACGACCTCGGGTATTGTGCGCGTCGAGCGTCTGGGGGAGGAGCGAATTGCCCCAAAGACCGATACCGATGTGGTGCTGGTGCTCTCGTGTGGTTCCGACCGCTTGGAGAGTGCCGTGCAGGAGCTCGTGATCGCCGGCGCGCCCGTGTGCGTGCTTGCCGAGTCTGCTGTGGAGGTGCCGTTTATCGAGGAGTCCACGCCCATGCTCGGCGTGGTAGCGGCAACCGATAAGACGTATCTGCTCGAGACGCTTGCCCGCTGGATTCTCGATCGCACCGATAAGGAAACGGCTTTTGCGGCGAACTTTGCCTTCATGCGCATCGCGGTCGCCAATCGTATCATCACCTCGTGCGCGCTCACCAATATGGCGACCGGTGCGCTGGCGTTTTTGCCGGGCGCCGATTATCCCGTTATGGCGCTGGCGCAGGTGGGCATGCTCTTTGAGCTCGCTGCCGTCTTTGGACGCGGCATTAAGCCTGAGCGCGGCTACGAGGTCGCGGGCGTGCTTGCCGGCGGTCTTGTGATCCGCGCGGTCACCCGCGCGCTCGTCAAGCAGACGCCTCATATTGGGTTTGCCGTCAAGGCGCTCACTGCTGCCGCGGGCACCTATGGCATGGGCCGTGCGCTCGTTTCGCTCTACGAGCGCGATGTCGACTACAGCCGTGCCAACGAGGTGGTCACTGCCACGTTCTCCCGCGTTCGCGATCTGGTGACCACGGTCGCGGGCGCTACCCGTCCTATGGCGTCCTATCAGGACGCATCCGATCTCGCAGCTTAGGGGTTTTCCGTTGCGCGTTGCATACCAAGACTGTTTTCATTTAATTGAGCCGCTGCTCGCCAAGGTCGAGAAACCGAGCCGCTATATCGATCACGAGTGGGGCACGCTTTCCAAAGCCGATGCCGACTACCGTTGCTGCCTGATCTACCCGGATGTGTACGAGGTCGGTCTGCCCAACCAGGGCATCGCCATCCTCTACAACATCCTTAACCAGGCCGAGGGCATCTCCTGCGAGCGTGGCTATGTGCCGTGGCCCGATATGGGTGACGCCATGCGCGAGGCGGGCATTCCGCTGCTCTCGCTCGAGGGTGCAGCGCCGGTCGCTTCGTTTGATATCGTTGGTCTGCATGTGCCGCACGAGATGGCGGTGACGAACTTCCTCGAGGCACTCGACCTCGCTGGCATTCCGCTGTTAGCGGCTGACCGCACCGAGGACGACCCCATTATCATCGCCGGCGGCCCCTCGGTGTACAACCCCGAGCCGTACGCGGCTTTCTTCGATGCCATCCTCATCGGCGAGGGCGAGGAATCGCTGCTCGAGACCTGTCAGCTGCATCGCCGCCTGCGTGACGAAGGGGTCCCGCGCGCGCAGATTGTTGAGCAGCTTGCATCCATTGCCGGCAACTACGTGCCGTCGCTCTATGAGGTTCGTCACGACGAGCCCTGCTCGCCGCATGGCTACACCGTGCCGCGTGAGGGCAAGGATGCGCCGACCGTGGTCTACAAGCGTGTCGTCGAGGATTTCGGCGCCACGAATCCGCTGTCGCAGTCGTGCGTACCCTATGCGCAGCTGGTCCACGACCGCCTGTCTATCGAGATTCTGCGCGGCTGCGCCCGCGGCTGTCGTTTTTGCCAGGCCGGCATGACGTATCGCCCGGTGCGCGAGCGCTCGGCCGACCAGATCGTCTCGTCGGTGATTCAGGGTCTGGAAAAGACCGGCTACGACGAGGTGTCGCTGACCTCGCTTTCCACGACCGACCACTCCTGCATTCGCGACGTGCTCGGCAGGCTCAACCGTCGCCTGGAGGATACGGGTATTCGCGTGTCTATTCCGTCGCAGCGCCTGGATTCGTTTGGCGTGGATATGGCCGAGTCGGTTGCTGGCGAAAAGAAGGGCGGCCTGACGTTCGCGCCCGAGGCCGGCAGCCAGCGCATGCGCGACATCATTAACAAGAACGTGACCGAGGAGGACCTGGACCGTGCGGCCAAGGCGGCCTTCGAGGCCGGTTGGAACCGCATGAAGCTCTACTTTATGATGGGCCTTCCCGGCGAGCGCGACGAGGACATCGTGGCCATCGCCAATCTGGCCGATCACGTGCTGGAGCTCGGTCGTTCCGTGGTGCCCAAGGCTCGTCGCGGCTCGATCTCGGTGTCGATCTCGGTTTCGGTCTTTATCCCCAAGGCTGCCACGCCGTTCCAGTGGTGCCCGCAGCTCGACTACGACGACGTCAAGCGTCGCCAGAAGCTGCTCGTCACGAGCGTTCGCAACCGTGCCGTCCGCGTTCATTACCACGATGCCGAGACCTCGCTCATCGAGGCCGCGCTGTCCCGCGCCGGTCGTGACATGACGCCCGTCATCATCGATGCTTGGCGCTCGGGCTCTCGCTTTGACGCCTGGGTAGAGCATTTCTCGCTCGATAACTGGAAGGAGGCTGCTGCCAAAAACGGCATCGACCTCAATGAGCTCGTGCACCTGCCCTACGAGTTGGACTGGCGCCTGCCGTGGGAGCACGTGAGCCCCGGCTGCACGCGCGGCTTCCTCGAGCGCGAGTACCGTCGCTCGCTCGAGGGCGTCACGACTCCCGACTGCACCCGCACGTCGTGCACCGGCTGCGGGATCTGCCCCACGCTCCACGCCAAGAATGTATTGATGGGTGATCGCGCATGAGTGAGCGCCTGACCGACAACCCCTCGCTCTTTAGGCTTCGTGTTCGCTATGGCAAGCGCGATCGCCTTAAGTATCTGGGCCATCTCGAAGTAATCCATACCATTGAGCGCATCGTGCGCCGTGCGGGGCTTCCCTATGCCGTCACGCAGGGCTTCTCTCCGCACATGCGCGTGGGCTTCTCTTCGGCGCTACCGGTGGGTACGTCGTCGACCTGCGAGTGGTATGACCTGTTTATGACCGAGTTCGTGGCGCTCGACGAGGCGTTTGGGCGCCTGGCTGCGGCGTCTCCGGCCGATCTGGCACCCATCGAGGCAGCGTACATCGACGTGCGCACGCCGGCCTTGACGGCGCAGCTCACGCGCTTGTCGTATCGCATCGACCTGCACTTGGATCCCGAGGCGCGCGTAAGCGCCGACGAGGTGCGTCGTGCGATCGACACGCTGCGCGCGGACCATGGCATCGACTACGCGCGCGGAAAAAAGAGCAAGCGCTTGGATTTGGATCACACGCTCGTGGGCTATGAGCTCACGGCGGGGGAGCGCCCGGACCATTTGGTGCTCATGCTCGACACCCATGCCGACAACGAGGGCTCCATGCGTCCGGAAATTTTGCTTTCCGCTGCTGATGTTTTGTTGCAGGGCTTGACCCCGGGCGTGGATGCACCTATTGTTTCCACCGGTATGCAAGACCTCGTGACCATCTGCTCCTACGATGTCGAGCGTCAGAATCAAGCATGCGAGGACGACGAGGGCCGACTCGTCAGCCCCATACCTGTGCGAACTTGTGGATTTGCTCCACATACTCGTTGACGGGGGTATTTTCGCCTGCTACTATATTCGGCTGTTGCACTAACTGATGCATGAAGGGCAAGTAAACATGTACGCAATCGTTAACACGGGCGGCAAGCAGTACAAGGTCGCCACCGACGATGTCATCACCGTCGAGAAGATCGAGGGCAATGAGGGCGACAAGGTCACCCTGCCGGTTATCTTCCTCAACGATGGTAAGAAGATCGTCACCGATCCCGACAAGCTGGCCAAGGCCAAGGTTACCGCTCAGATCGTTGAGCAGTTCAAGGGCGAGAAGCAGCTGGTCTTCAAGTTCCACAAGCGCAAGCGCTATCGTCGTCTGAAGGGTCACCGTCAGCAGCTCACCAAGCTGAAGATCGTGAAGGTTCAGGCTACCTCCCGCGCCAAGAAGGCTGTCAAGGCAGAGGCTGAGGCTGTTGCCGAGGCTCCCGTCGCCGAGTAGATTACACTCGTAACGAAAGAGTAGGTATACACAATGGCACACAAAAAAGGACTCGGTTCCTCCCGTAATGGCCGTGACTCCCGCGGTCAGCGCCTTGGCACGAAGCGCTATGCCGGCCAGACGGTAACCACGGGCACGATTCTCGTCCGTCAGCACGGCACGCACATCCACCCGGGTGAGAATGTTGGCCGTGGCAAGGACGACACGCTGTTCGCGCTGGTCGACGGTACCGTTGAGTTCCACAAGGGTATCAAGCACAGGGTCAGCGTACGCCCGCTCGCGAACGCGTAATTCACCCTTCATAGAGCACATATGTGGGAGGCACTTGAGTTTTAGGATTCAAGGGTCTCCCTCTTTTTGTAGGAGGCGATTCTGTTGTCACAGTTCACCGATATCAGCCGCATTAACGTGTGCGGCGGCGACGGCGGAGCCGGATGCATGTCGTTTAGGCGCGAGGCATTTGTCCCCAAGGGCGGCCCCGATGGCGGCGACGGCGGTCGTGGCGGCAATGTCGTTATCCAGGCCGATGCTCAGCTGTCTTCGCTGATCGATTACCGCTTTAAGCATCACTTCCGCGCCGAGCGCGGCACGCACGGGCAGGGTGCCCGCCGTAACGGCAAGAGCGGCGAGGACCTGATTCTCAAGGTCCCTATGGGTACCGTGGTGCGCGAGCTCGACCCCGAGACGCAGACCCCGATGTTCGAGATTGCCGATCTGGTGCACGATGGCGAGCGCGTCGTCGTGGCGCCCGGCGGTGCCGGTGGCCTGGGCAACACGCACTTTGTGACGTCGGTGCGCCGCGCGCCCGCGTTTGCTCAGCTGGGCGAACCGGCCGAGGAGCACTGGATTGAGCTCGAGATGAAGCTTATGGCCGATGCCGCGCTCGTGGGCTTCCCCTCGGTGGGTAAGTCATCGCTCATCGCGCGCATGAGTGCCGCCCGACCCAAGATCGCCGACTATCCGTTTACCACGCTCGTGCCCAACCTGGGTATGGTGCGTGCCGGCGAGTACTCCTATGTCGTTGCCGACGTCCCCGGCCTTATCGAGGGTGCGAGCGAGGGCCGTGGCCTGGGTCATCAGTTCCTGCGCCACATCGAGCGCACGGCACTCATCATGCATGTCGTCGATATGACGGGCGGTTTTGAGGACCGCGACCCGGTCGAGGACTATCGCATCATCAACCGCGAGCTCGAGCAGTATGGCGCCGAGCTTTCGGAGCGCCCGCAGATCGTCGTCGCCAACAAGTGCGATGCGCCGGGCACGGCTGACAAGATTGCCGACCTCAAACGCGCCGCGCTCGACGATGGACATATGTTCTTTGCCGTGTCTGCTGTGACGGGCGCCGGCCTCAACACGTTGATGCTTGCCGTGGGCGAGCAGGTGGCTAAGCTGCGCGCCGAGTTGGCTGTCTCCGATGAGCCGGTCGATCTGCGCGACGATGAGTGGGAGCGCCGACGCCTGCAGCGTGAGAAGCGTTTCCGCATTGTTCAGGAAGAGCCCCATGCCTTCCGCGTGGTCGGTCGCGCGATTGAGCGTATGGTCATCCAGACCGACTGGGAAAACGAGGAAGCCGTCATCTACCTGCAGCATAAGTTTGCGCGCATGGGTGTTGACGACGCGCTCGAGAAGGCCGGCTGCCGTGCGGGCGACGAGGTCCGCATTTGCCAGCGCGCCTTTGACTTTGAGGGCGCCGAGGACTTCTCGGAGTACGAGGAGCTCGAGGATGCTGGCGAGGACGTTGCCGTTGAGGCCATTGACGTGACCGATGCTGCGGATGAGGGCGTCGAGGTTGTCGATGCGGTGGATGCCGCGGACGATGCCGAGACCTCGGAGGGCGAGTAAGCCATGTCGCTGCGCGGTGGAATCGGTCTGCCCGAGCTTCCTCTAGAGGACGGGCAGGAGTTTAGGCTCGGCATTATGGGTGGCACCTTTGATCCCATCCATTACGGGCACCTGGTGACCGCCGAGCAGGCGCGTGAGTCGCTCGACTTGGACGCTGTGCTCTTTATGCCGGCGGGCTCTCCCGCCTTTAAGCTTGACAAGCCGGTGACGCCTGCCGAGGACCGTTATGCTATGACGGTCCTCGCCACCGCCGCGAACCCGGCCTTTTTGGCGAGTCGGTTCGAGATCGACCGTCCGGGCGTAACCTACACGGCCGATACGCTTCATGCCCTTCGCGACTTTTACCCGTCGCAGGTAAAGCTCTACTTTATTACGGGCGCCGATGCGATTATCGATATTGTGACCTGGCACAATGCTGATGAGATTGCCGAACTGGCAACCTTTATTGCTGCTACACGTCCCGGTTTTGACATCGATACGGCCCGGGCGCGGATTAAGGAATCGGGGTTGCCATTCGACGTGCGCTATATTCAGATTCCGGCGCTGGCGATTAGCTCGACCAACATTCGCAAGCGGGTTGCCCGCGGCATGAGCGTGCGCTATCTTACGAGCGAGTCCGTGCTCGGCTACATTCGCAAGCGCAGGCTATATGCCGATTTGGGCCAAGAGGATTTTGAGTGATGGGGGTCTACGTTGTCGGTAGAGGATCAGTTTGAGGGCGATGAGCGCGCGCTGCTCAAGCGCATTCAAGAGCTGCTCGATGTTCGCATGAAGGATAAGCGCAGGCGCTATGTGCATTCGCTGGGTGTTGCCGAGACCGCACTTCATCTGGCCGAGGTCTACGGCGTCGACCGCTTTGATGCCGCTGCCGCCGGCTTGATCCACGACTGGGACAAGGTGCTTTCCGATGACGAGCTGGTCACGCGCGCTCTGCATTACGGCATTAAGATTGCCGGCTCTCCTTCTGCCGCGACGCCGCTTTTGCATGGCCCTGTTGCCGCCTATGAGCTTCCGCAGCTTTTTCCCGAGCTGTCGCCGGCGGTCTTTCAGGCTGTCGACCGTCACACCGTGGGTGCCTGCGATATGACGCCGCTCGATATGGTGGTCTTTGTGGCCGATGCCATCGAGCCCAACCGCCACGGCGACTATGCACGTGCGCTGCGCAAGATGGTGGGGGAGTCGACGCTCGACGAGTTGTTCTTCTCCTGTTTTGCGCAGGGTTTGGTCTATGTGATTCAGTCCGGGCGCTATCTTTATCCCACGGCTATTTCGATTTACAACCATTACGCCCAGCTGCGCTAGCTCGGGCTGTCTAGAAAGAGGTATTCCATGGCCGACGAGACCATGACCGACGAGCAGATTCTTGAAGGTGTGGAGCACAAGAGCTTCGTCGCCACGTCCGACCGCACTGCCGCCTCGCTGTCTGCGAGCGGTGTCGCCGCCGAGGATGTCGCCCGCGCCGCCGCGCAGGCCGCCTACGACAAGAAGGGCGAGGACGTTCAGGTGCTCGACCTGACCGAGCTTTCCGATGTGTGCGACTATTTTGTGCTTGCCACCGGTACCAACAACCGCCAGGTCGATTCTATCGTCGACGAGATCGAGGAGAAGGTCGCCGAGGCTTGCGGCGAGCATCCGTTCTCCATCGAGGGCCGCGAGCAGAAGACCTGGATGCTCATGGACTATGGTTCGGTTGTCGTCCACGTCTTCACTCCCGAAGCCCGCGACTTCTACCGCCTCGAGAAACTCTGGGGAGACGCCCCCCAGCTCCCCCTCAACCTCCTCTAGTAGCTCATTTGAGACGGGGTTTAGCTACCCTCACGCATATCGCCGGGCAGGTGCGGTTTTCCGCACCTGCCCGGCTTTCTTTTTGCCCAAAGGCGGTTAATCGTTGAAGCGGGATTGGCGGCCGAAGGAAAGGGCGGTGTCGCCGAATTTGTCTCGGACGGCGTCGATGGCGACGGAGAGGTCGCGGCGGTCGCTGGATTGGGCTCCGCGGTCATCGATCTCGCAGAACAGGTCAGTCTGGATGCCGCCTTGGTGGTCGAAGTCGCTCATGCCGATGCCCGCTAAGCGAACATGCATGCCATCCTGCCAGATGTTGTCGAGCAGTTCGAGTGCAACCGCCACGAAGATGTTCTCATCGTCGGTCGGATGAGGCAGCCGGCGCTGTGCCGAGCGACCGCTTCCATACGAATACTTGAGCTTGAGCGTCACCGTGGCGCCCGTCAGCCCCTGACGGCGCAGACGGCGTCCCACTGACTCTCCCAACAGCGCAATCGCCGCCTCAATATCCTCACGCTCAGTCAAATCTTTAGCAAAGGTGCGTTCATTGCTGACCGACTTGACCTCGCGCTCTTCATCAAGACTCGTGACTTCGGAGATTTCGAGTCCCAGCGCACGCTGGCGCATGCGTTCGCCGTTGACGCCAAAAATAGAGGCCAAGGTGGATTCCGGTGCACGTGATAGCTCGCCGAGGGTGTAGATGCGCATGCGGCGCAGTCGCTCCTCGGCCGAGCGCCCGATGCCGCTCATGGCAGATACCGGCAGCGCGGCCAAAAAGCGCTGCTCGGTTCCGGGGCGCACGATGGTCAGCCCAAACGGCTTATCCCGCTCGCTTGCGATCTTTGCGACCGTCTTGTTGCAGCCCACGCCAATGGAACAGGTCACTCCCAGCCCTGCCACGCGGTCGCTTATACGCCGCGCAACCAGCAGCGGGTCTTCGGGCGCAAAGCGACCCGGTGTGATATCGATAAAGGCTTCGTCGATGGATACGCGCTCAACACGCGGGGTCTCGTCGGCGAGAATCGCCATGACCTGCGCGCTCACCTCGCGGTATCGGTCAAAGTGCCCGTGTGTCCAAATGGCTTGCGGGCACAAGCGCCGTGCCTCGGCCGAGGCCATGGCAGAGTGCACGCCAAAGCGACGCGCCTCATACGAACACGTGGACACGACGCCACGCGAATCGGCGTCTCCGCCCACGATGAGCGGCTTTCCTCGCCATTCGGGATGATCGAGCATTTCCACGCTCGCAAAAAACGCATCAAGGTCCATGAGGCCAACCGCCGGACCCGTCCAGGGAGGCGGCGTGACGCCCATGGCATCCTCATAACCGTATGTATGTTCGCGTCTTTCCATGTCATGAGTATACCGCGCAGCTCATGTGGGGTGCGTGTATGTGCTTGCAAATCCCGAATTCTTGTCTAAGATATGGATTTGCCCTCGACTACACCGAAGAAGTTGGTCTCACGGACTTCACCTGCCCGCGTCGATGGCGTATTATGTTCAACTGTTTGTTTGTAGTTGCAGCCTAAAGCTGCTTGGTTGGAGGAGTTTCCTTTGGCAGTCAAGATTCGCCTTGCTCGTCACGGCGCTAAGAAGCGTCCGTACTACCGTGTCGTCGTCGCCGATTCCCGCGCCCCGCGTGACGGTCGTATCATCGAGGAGGTTGGCCGCTACAACCCGATGACCGCCCCCAAGACCATCAACCTCGACCTCGAGAAGATCGCCGACTGGCAGTCCAAGGGCGCTCAGCTCACCGACGCCGTCGCCGCTCTGGTCAAGGCCGCCAACGAGGGCGAGAAGACCGAGACCGTCGTCAAGAAGTCCAAGAAGCAGCTCGCCAAAGAGGCCGAGGCCGCTAAGGCTGCCGCTGAGGCCGCTGAGGGCGCCGAGGAGTAAATCGTGCCTGAGGTTGACGCTGCACAGCTCGAGGGTGAGGCAATGCTCTCAGATCGCATCGCTGATCTCGTCGAATATCTCGTTGTTCAGATCGTCGACGACCCGGATTCCGTGAGCCTTGAGGTCATCGATGGTGACGACGCCTCTACAATTGAGGTTTCGGTCGCCGAGGATGACGTCGCAAAGGTCATCGGCCGTCGTGGCCGTACCATCAAGGCCATTCGCACGCTCGCCCGTGCACTGGCCGCTCGCCTCGACACTGCTGTCGAGGTAGAGGTTCTGGGCTAGGACCTTGAGGTCCCAGTACAAAAACATCGCCCGTGTGGTCAAGCCGCACGGAAGGAAGGGGGAGGTCCTCGCGCAGCCGCTGCGGGGGCTTCCTTCTGTATTAGAGCCGGGTATGCGGGTCGCTCTGACGCCGCCGGCGCTCAAGCGCGACCGCTTTTGCACGGTCGTGTCCGTCACCGATACGGGCGATGGCGATCTGGTCTCGTTTGAGGGCATTGACGACTTGACAGCCGCCGAGGGCATCACGGGATGCTACGTGCTGGCAAATCGTGACGACTTTGAGCTCGATTCGCTCGACGCTGCCTATACCGATCTGATGGGTCGCGAGGTGGTCGACGAGCGCTTCGGTTTACTCGGCACGATCGTCGAGATTATGTCGACGCCTGCTAACGATGTTTGGGTTGTCGAGGGCGATCGGTACGGCGAGGTGCTGATTCCCGTGATCGAGCAGGTTGTGCTCGATCTTCCCGACACAGGAACAATTTCCGTCCACGTGATGGACGGCCTGATCGATATGGACAAGTAGGGAGGACAACATGCTGATCGAGACCCTTTCGGTCTTTCCCGAGATGTTTGAGCCCGTCATGTCCACGTCGATTTTGGGCCGCGCCCGCAAGGCCGGCCTTTTTGATTTTAAGGCGTATAACCTGCGCGACTGGACGCACGACCGCCATCGTACCGTCGATGACGAGCCGTACGGCGGCGGGCAGGGCATGCTCATGAAGGTCGGGCCTATCGCAGAGGCCATCGAGGCCATCACCGCAGAGGGTCCCAAGCCCACCGTGGTGTTCTTCACCCCCTGCGGCGAGCCCTTTACGCAGCATGTGGCCGAGCGCCTGCTCAAAAGCGAGCGCCTGCTGTTTGTGTGCAGCCGTTACGAGGGCGTCGATGAGCGTGCATATGCGTATGCCGATGAGCGTCTGTCGATCGGCGATTATGTGCTCACGGGCGGCGAGCTGCCCGCTATGGTCGTAGCCGATGCCGTCGTACGGCTCATTCCCGGAGCCTTGGGCGACGAGATGAGCAACGTGGACGAGTCCTTCTCGACCGCCGAGGACGGTGGCCTGCTCGAGTACGCGCAGTACACCCGCCCCGCCGAGTTTAATGGCGAGGGCGTGCCTCCAGTGCTCGTAAGCGGCGACCACGCCAAGGTCGATGCCTGGCGTCGCAAAAACGCCATCGAGCGTACCTGTCGTTGGCGTCCCGATCTTATCGAGACGGCACGCCTTACGCCCGAGGAGCGCGCGTACGCGCAGGAGATCCTGGACGCTTCGTTTTCGCAGAGCGAGGAGTGAGAATGGTCCCATCGCAGCATTCTGCCCTGAGGGGCGCCTTTGAGTGGATCGTAATCGTTGCGATTGCGCTCGTTGCCACCTTCGTGATTCGTACGTTTGTGGTCGAACCTTTTGTGGTGCCTACCGGTTCCATGGAGTCCACGATCGAGATCGGAGACCAGATCCTGGCACAAAAGGTGAGCCTCGAGCTCGGTCAGCCCGTCAAGCAAGGCGATATCGTGGTGTTCCACAACCCCGATGCTACGTCCGAGCATGACGTGCTGGTAAAGCGCGTTATTGCCACGGCCGGCCAGACGGTCGACCTGCAGGATGGCAAGGTCGTCGTCGATGGCCAGGCGCTCGACGAGGACTATACGACTGGCATGAGCTGGCCGCTTTCGGTCCAAGCCCCCGGCGCTCAGGTGAGCTATCCCTACACCGTCCCTGACGACTGTGTGTGGGTGATGGGCGACAACCGCGAGAACTCTGCTGACTCCCGCTACTTTGGCCCGGTCGACCGCTCCGACTTGATCGCCGTGGCGCTTGTGCGCTACTGGCCGCTCAACCGTATCGGCGCTATCGATTAAAAACCGCTATAGTACAGTACCTAACCGTGTAATCGTTTCGACGAGGGGATATTAGAGGCATGAACGCTTCATCGCTTTCCTTCCAAGACATCATCCTGCGCCTCCAGCAGTACTGGGGCGAGCAGGGCTGCGTCATTATGCAGCCCTATGACTCCGAGGTCGGTGCCGGTACCTTCCATACCGCGACCACGCTGCGCTCGCTCGGTCCCGCCGAGTGGCGCACCTGCTATGCGCAGCCCTGCCGCCGTCCAGCCGACGGCCGCTACGGCGAGAACCCCAACCGCATGCAGCACTACTATCAGTTCCAGGTACTCATCAAGCCCTCGCCGGTCAACGCTCAGGAGCTCTACCTGGGTTCGCTGGCCGCCATTGGCCTGGACCCCAACGAGCATGACGTCCGCTTTGTCGAGGACGACTGGGAGAGCCCGACGCTCGGCGCCTGGGGCCTTGGCTGGGAGGTCTGGCTCAATGGCATGGAGGTCACGCAGTTTACGTACTTCCAGCAGGTGGGCGGTATCGAGGTCGACCCCGTGCCCGTTGAGATCACCTATGGCCTGGAGCGCATCGCCATGTACGCCCAGGGCGTTAACTCGGTCTACGACCTGGTGTGGAGCTACCTGCCCGACGGCACGCCCATGACCTACGGCGACGTGTTCCTGGAAAACGAGCGCGAGTTCAGCGCTTACAACTTTGAGGTGGCCAACGTCGAGATGATGCGTCAGAAGTTTGACGACTACGAGGCCGAGTGCCACTCCTGCCTGGAGCGCAAGCTGCCGCTGCCGGCATATGACTGCGTCATGAAGTGCAGCCATGCCTTCAACCTGCTCGATGCCCGCGGTGCGCTGTCCGCAGTCGAGCGTGCCAACTACATCCTGCGCGTCCGCGCCGTCGCCAAGGCGTGCTGCGAGGCCTATATGGCCGAGGTCGCCGGAATCAACGAGAATGCCGATCAGGAAGGCGAGGTGGCGTAAGCCATGGCAGACGCTAAGGATTTCCTGTTTGAGATCGGTACGGAGGAAATGCCCTCTGCACCGCTGAACAATGCCGTCAAGCAGCTTGGCACCATGATCGCCAAGGGTCTCGACGAGGCCGGTCTGGCCCACGGCGAGGTCCGCGTGATCTCGAGCCCGCGTCGCCTGGCTGCGCTCGTGTCTAACGTCGCCACCGCGACCGATGAGGTCCACGAGGTCAAGCGTGGCCCCGCGGCCAACATCGCCTTTGACGCTGACGGTAACGCTACCAAGGCCGCCCAGGGCTTCGCTCGCAAGTGCGGTGTGGCTGCCGAGGACCTGGTCCGTCGCGAGGACACCGACGGTCGCGAGTACGTCTTTGCGGAGAAGAACATTCCTTCCGCCCCGGCCACCCCGATCCTGACCGCCCTGTGCGAGAAGACCATCGTCGGCCTGCAGTGGCCCAACTACCGCTCTCAGCGCTGGGGCCACGAGCACGCCACGTTCGTGCGTCCGGTCCGTTGGATCTGCTGCCTTCTGGGTGAGGACGTCGTGCCCGTGTCGTTTGCCGACGTGACGAGCGGCAACACCACGCGTGGTCATCGCGTGCTTGGCCCCGGTGACCATGTGGTCGCTAGCCCTGGCGTCTACGAGCAGGTGCTCGAGGATGCCGGCGTGCTTTCTGCCGAGCGCCGTCGCGAGGCCATCCTTGCCGGTATCGCCGAGGTCGAAGCTGCGCGCCCCGGCTGCCATGTCGATACGCCCAAGAAGGTCTTTGAGGAGGTCATCAACCTCTGCGAGTGGCCGACGGTGCTCGTCGGTACCTTCGATGAGGAGTTCCTCAAGGTGCCGCACGAGATCATCTGCGAGTCTATGCTCACCAACCAGCGCTACTTCCCGATTTATGACGGCGAGGGCAAGCTGACGCGTGAGTTCGTGGTCGTCTCCAACAGCAAGCCCGAGAATGCCGAGCGCGTCATCGACGGCAACGAGCGTGTCGTGCGCGCCCGCCTGGACGACGCCAAGTTCTTCTACGAGGAGGATCTGAAGATCTCCCTCGACGAGTTCCGTGAGCGTCTGGCCAAGGTCGCCTTCCAGGAGAAGCTCGGCAGCGTGCTCGCCAAGTCCGAGCGTATTGAGCAGCTTGCGCTCGCTATTGCCCGCGAGGCTCACCTGGGCGCCCACCTGGCCGCCGATGCCGGCCGCGCCGCTCATCTGTGCAAGGCCGACCTGGTGTCCAACGCTGTCGTCGAGTTCACGAGCCAGCAGGGTGTGATGGGCGGTTACTACGCCATCGCGATGGGGGAGAACGAAGAGGTCGCTCACGCTATTCGCGACCACTATCGTCCCCGCTTTGCTGGCGACGAGCTGCCCGAGGGCACCGCTGGCTGCATCGTGGCCTGCGCCGACAAGCTCGATACCCTTGCCGGCATCTTTGCCATCGGCGAGCCCCCGACCGGCTCTTCCGACCCGTACGCGCTGCGTCGTGCCGCCATCGGCATCATCAACATCCTGCGCGACCGCCTGCCGATCGACCCCACGTCGCTCATCGACTTTGCGCTCGAGCTCTATAGCGAGCAGGGTATTGTGTTCGACGCCGCCGAGGTCGCCCAGCAGGTTCGCGACTTCTTCCACGGCCGTTTGGTGAGCATGGCCCGCGATGAGAAGATTCCGGCCGATACTGTTGCCGCCGTTTCCGCGGTGCACATCATCGCGCCGTCGGTCTTCTTCGCCCGCTGTGCCGCCCTCGACGAGGCCCGCAAGAACGATGCCGAGACCTTCGACAACCTGGCCACCGCCTATGCCCGCGCCGCGCATATCTCCAAGCCCGAGCTGGGTGCGGAGTACGACCGCAGCCTGATGGGCGAGGTCGAGCTTGCGCTTGCCGGCGCCTCCGAGGCCGCTCAGACCGCCGTCGATGCCGCCCTCGCCGCCGAGGATTATCCGGCCGCGTTTGCCGCTCTGGCCGCCCTGCGCGCGCCCATCGATCGTTTCTTCGACGAGGTTATGGTCATGGACAAGGACGAGCAGCTTCGCGATAATCGCCTTAAGCTGCTCAACCGCTTCGAGGCCGTGTTTTCCGGCATCGCCAACATCGGTGAGCTTGCCCGCAAAAAGTAAGCTAGCCTGCGCATAAGCGCAAAAGGAGCCCCGCATGAATTGCCCGGTCACCGCTCGTCCCACCGTTATCGTTATCTCCGACTCGCTCGGTGATACCGCTTGTGAGGTGGTGCTTGCGGCGTCCGGGCAATTTGATGAAGGGGCTTTTCGTCTCTTGCGCCTGCCCAAGGTGAACTCAGTAGAGCAGGTCAAGTCGTTTGTGGGTCCGCGCGTCGATGCCGACCATCGCGATATCGCCGTGTTCCATACCATTGTCGACCCGGCGCTACGTGCTCGTGTGCTCGATTACCTTGGTATGTTGCATATTCGCTCGGTCGACCTGATCGGCCCGACGCTTGCCGTGCTGTCGTCGCTCATCGGTGTGCCGCCCAAGGGCGTCGCGGGCGTGATTCACAGGACCGATGACCGCTATTTCCATCGTATCGAGGCCATGGAGTATTTCGTTGAGCACGATGATGGACGCGGCTGCGACGATCTGTCGGGTGCCGATATCGTGCTGTTGGGCGTATCGCGCACGTCCAAGACGCCGCTGTCGATGTATTTGGCCTATCAAGGTTACAAGGTTGCTAATGTCCCTCTGGCGCACGGCATGGAGCCGCCCAAGTCGATTTACGAGGTTGACCCGATGCGCCTGTTCGGCCTAATTTCGACCGTCGATGTGATTTCCGAAATTCGCGATAGCCGCTTGGGCGATGATTACGCCCGTGCCGTTGCCGGCTCCTATGCCGAGCCCGAGAGCGTGCACAGCGAGCTCGAGGAAGCCCGTGCCCTCATGAAACGTCTGGGTTGCTTTGTGGTTCGCACCGACGGCAAGGCGATTGAGGAGAGCGCCTCCGAGATCATCGCTCACCTCGAAGAGATTCAAGAGGCAAGAGCCCGCCGTGCCCAACAAAACTAGCTTATTGGGTTAGCTAAAAATACCTGAAACTGATAAAGCGCTTTATCAGTTTCTACCGCTTTTGACATCCAATTAGACTATAGTGGTAACTTCATAAGGTAACCACCTTTACCTACCGTTTACCGCTAGTTTTAGCACGTTTACCAAACCGCGTATCCTCTGCTTAAGCCCGTTCAAATCCCGCCGTATAGTTCCCTCACGGCCCGCATCCGGCGGGTCGATTCGTCACCACGGTCGCGTGCGAGAGCGCATGGAAGGGGAAGTATCGTGAGCGATTGCAAGAGGGTTTACCGTTTTGGAACCGATGCCCAGGGCACTTGTGTCACTGAGGGCGACAAGTCCATGAACTTCGTGCTTGGCGGCAAGGGCGCTAACCTTGCCGAGATGAGCTGTATCGGCCTGCCGGTTCCCGGTGGCTTTACCATTACCTGCCAGACCTGTGTTGAGTACTCCGGCGCCGGAAACGTCTGGCCCGAAGGCGCACTCGACGAGATCGTTGCCGCCGAGGTCGACCTCGAGTCCCGCTGCGGCAAGAAGCTCGGCGACGCCTCCGACCCGCTGCTCGTCTCAGTGCGCTCGGGCGCTCCGTTCTCCATGCCCGGCATGATGGACACGGTCCTCAACCTGGGCCTCAACGACGACTCCGTCCACGGCCTCATCGCCCAGACGCAGAACCCGCGCTTTGCCTGGGACAGCTATCGTCGCTTTATCCAGATGTTCTCCAACGTCGTCATGGGTGTCGATGCCGACTTGTTCGAGAACGCCCTGACCCAGGCCCGTCTGGTCGCCGGCGTTCGCGTCGATTCCGAGCTTTCGGCCGAGGATCTGCAGGAGCTCGTCGAGACCTTTAAGGGCATCTTCTCCGAGAACGTCGATGCCTCCCTGTATCCCGAGCTCGAGGTCGCTGACGGCAAGCCCGTCTTCCCGCACGACCCGGAGCTTCAGCTACGCCTTGCCATCCAGGCCGTCTTTGGCAGCTGGATGAACGAGCGCGCCTGCATCTACCGCAAGCAGCACGGCATTTCCGATGACCTCGGCACCGCCGTCAACGTCCAGGCCATGGCCTTTGGCAATAAGGGCGAGACCTCGGCGACCGGTGTCGCCTTTACGCGTAACCCGGCCGACGGCACCAAGGAGTTCTACGGTGACTTTCTGGTCAACGCCCAGGGTGAGGACGTCGTAGCCGGCATCCGCAACACCGAGCCCATCGCCGACCTCAAGACCACGCCGGGCCTCGAGTCCGCAGGTGAGGAGCTTGAGCGTGTCTTCCTGACGCTTGAGGATCACTACCGTGACATGTGCGACATCGAGTTCACCATCGAGCAGGGTAAGCTCTGGATGCTCCAGACCCGCGTGGGCAAGCGTACCGCAACCGCCGCTCTGCGCATCGCTATCGAGATGGTCGAGGAGGGCCTCATCACCCGTGAAGAGGCCGTGAGCCGCATTGACCCCGCGCAGCTCGACCAGCTCCTGCACCCGCAGTTCGACTCCTCCAAGAAGTACGAGGCGCTCGCATGCGGCCTTAACGCCAGTCCCGGTGCCGCTGTGGGCGAGGTCGTGTTCTCGAGCGATGACGCCGTCGCGCGTTCTGCCGAGGGCCATAAGGTCATTCTGGTCCGCTGGGAGACCAACCCCGACGACCTGAAGGGCATGGTCGCCGCCGAGGGTATCTTGACGAGCCATGGTGGCAAGACGAGCCACGCCGCCGTTATCGCCCGTGGCATGGGTACCCCCTGCGTCTGCGGTGTCGAGCGTTTCCATATCGACGCGGCCGAGAAGGTCGTGCGTATCGAGGGCATCGATCGTGTGCTGCACGAGGGCGACATCATCTCCATCGACGGCACCCAGGGCATCGTCGTCGATGGCGCTGTCGATTTGGCCTCCGCTGAGCTCACCGGCGACCTGGACACCATCCTGTCCTGGGCCGACGAGATCCGTCTGGACGAGACCCACGGTCACGCCAATCACGTGCGCGTCAACGCCGACAACCCCGAGGATGCCGAGCTCGCGCTCGAGTTTGGCGCCGAGGCCATCGGTCTGTGCCGCACCGAGCATATGTTCCTGGGCGATCGCAAGAACATTATCCAGAGCTTCATCCTGTCCGACGACGAGGCGGTGAAGCAGCAGGCCCTGGCCGATCTGCTCAAGGTCCAGACCGAGGATTTCTTGGCGATGTTCAAGACCATGTCCGGTCGCGATGTGGTTGTTCGCCTACTCGATCCGCCGCTTCATGAGTTCCTGGATAATCCTCGCGAGCTCGAGGTCGCCATCACCAAGAAGGAGGCCGCCGGCGCCAGCAAGGAAGAGCTCGCCGCCCTGCGTGCCCGCCTGCGTCGCATCGACGGCATGGTCGAGTCCAACCCGATGCTCGGCCTGCGCGGCGTGCGTCTGTCCGTCGTCTTCGGTGACCTGCCGCTCATGCAGGTCCGTGCCGTGGCAACGGCTGCCGCCCGCCTTATCAAGGAAGGCGTCGACCCGCGTCCCGAGATTATGGTCCCGCTCGTTTCCATTACGGCCGAGCACGTTCAGACTCGCGAGGTCATCGAGCGCGTGATCGCCGAGGTTTCCGCCGAGGAGGGCGTCGAGCTCAACATTCCCGTGGGCACGATGCTCGAGCTGCCTCGCGCCTGCATGGTTGCCGACGAGATCGCCCAGCACGCCGATTTCTTCTGCTTTGGCACCAACGACCTCACGCAGACGACGTTCGGTTTCTCGCGTGACGACGCCGAGGCCAAGTTCATTCCGCTGTACATGCACAAGAAGATCTTGAAGGATAACCCCTTCGAGACCATCGACTCGGCGGTGCTGGAGCTCGTGCGCATGGCCGTCGAGAAAGGTCGCGCCACCAACCCCGACATGCACTTTGGCGTGTGCGGTGAGCACGGCGGCGACCCCAAGTCCATCAAGAACCTGTTTAACGTGGCCGATGTGGACTACGTGTCCTGCTCGCCTTACCGAGTGCCCCTGGCGCGTCTGGCTGCCGCTCAGGCCAAGCTCGAGGCCAAGCGCTCCGCGTAACGTTTTGGATTTAGACGCCTAACGTAGCCCCCTTCATGCCGCCCGTCTCATTCGTGAGGCGGGCGGTTGTCATGTGCGGGTTTTGTCTTTTTGTCTGCAAAAAAAATTGTTCTTGCAGCAGAAACCCGCGCGTGTATACTCGAATACGTTTGTTCAACTACGTGCCGGCCAAGGTGGTACGGCACCTCTAGAAGAGTAAGGAATTGCACATGGATTACATCCGCGCAATCGAGCGTCAGCAGATCCGCGAGGACATCCCGCAGGTCCGCGTTGCCGACAACGTCAAGGTCCACTACCGCATTAAGGAAGGCGACCGCGAGCGCATCCAGGTTTTCCAGGGTGACGTCATCCGCATGGCCGGCGCCGGTGCCCGTGAGACCTTCACCGTCCGCAAGATTTCCTTCGGTGTCGGTGTTGAGCGTACCTTCCCGCTTCACAGCCCCAAGATCGCCAAGCTCGAGGTCGTCCGTCATGGTCGCGTCCGTCGCGCCAAGCTGTACTACCTCCGCGACAAGGTGGGCAAGGCTGCTCGCATCCCCGAGAAGCGCTAAGAAGATCGCAGCGTCTGTCCACTCGTTTGGACAAAAGGGTCACCTTCGGGTGGCCCTTCTTTTTATCTGATTTGCATGCAAGGAGGCCCCGATATGGCCAACATGACGAGCTCGGTTTCGGCATCGCAGGTTGCCGGCGAGCTGGCGAGCGCCACGTTTGAGGAGATCCCCGCCCTCGTGGAGCATTATCGTGAGGATCCGCGCCAGCAAGTGATCAAGGCTTGCGAGCGTGCTCTTAAACGCCATGCCAAGGAGCTTGCCGAGCGCGAGCGCGTCAACGGCATGTACGAGCTGATGCACGAGCTCGGTGGGGATGGCGTGGTCGTGGGTGTCGACGAGGTGGGTCGCGGTTCGGTGGCCGGTCCTTTGACGGTGTGCGCCGTGTGCCTTCCCATGGAGCCGCGCGTCTGGGGCATCAACGATTCCAAAAAGCTCACGCCGGCGCGCCGCGAGCTGCTCTCGGTGAAGATTGCCGAGGTCGCGACGGCGATTGGTTTTTGCCATATCGCGCCTGCGGATATCGATGATATGGGCATGGCCCGCGCCATCCGCGCTGCCGTCGCGGGCGCCGTGGCCGATACGGGACTCGAGCCCGATTGCGTGCTTATGGACGGTAACCCCTTGGGCGCCGTTCCCAACGAGCGCGACGTGGTGAAGGGCGATGCCAAAATCGCCTGTATCGCTGCGGCATCCATCATGGCCAAGGTCACGCGTGACGAGATGATGGTCGAGTACGACGCCGAGTACCCCGAGTATCATTTGGCCGAGTCGAAGGGCTACGCAAGCCCCGAGCACATCGAGGCGATTCGCAAACACGGACTTTGTCCGCTGCACCGCGTGAGCTTTTGCGGAAACTTTCTGCAGACCGAGCGCCTTTTCTAGGTCAATTGTGGAGACAGAGACCTCTGGCGTTTTATAAACCTGCTGGTAGCGGGCCGTGTGCAACGTGATTGTTGCGTACGGCCCGTTTTTTGTCGGCATTTGGTCAGCTTTTGGTTTGCTTCCGGTACTTACCCGCATGAAAGGTGCCCTCATCATCGGGGCAATGCAGTGTGCGGGAAAGGAGACCCCATGTGTGCCGCAAGCAAAAAGAGCAAGACGCAGCAACTCAAGGAGCGCTGGGAAGACGGCGAGCTCGACTGCGGGGCGATTACGCCCGAGTTTATCAAGGGGCTCAGTCCCCGCGAGCTCGGCATGCTGGGCGAGCTGATCACCATCGATTACTTTACCGAGCGTGGATACACCTTGTTGGAGCAGGGTTATCGTTGCATTGAGGGCGAAGCCGATCTGGTGCTGCTCGATGAGCTCGACGATGTCGTGGTGATGGCCGAGGTCAAGACAAGGCGCGTCGCCCTGGATTGCACCACGCGGGTCTTTCCCGAGGAGGCCGTGGACGCCCAAAAGCAGCGTCGGTATCGCCGTATCGCAAGTTGCTATCTCATGGAGCACTATCCGCTCAGGTCGATTCGCTTCGATGCCGTGGGCGTCACCATCCGCGGCGGGCATATCGCCGAGATCGAGCATCAGTACAATGCGTTCGATTGGCAGGTGTCGTGATGGCGTTTGAGACGTTTGCCGTACACGCGGCCTGCATCCGCGGCGTCGAGGCAATTCCCGTCACCGTCGAGGTCTCACTTGCCGGCGGCGTTCCGGGCATCCAGATGCTTGGCATTCCGAGTATGGAGGTGATGGAGTCGCGCGGTCGTATCCGGTGCGCCATGCGCTCGGCCGGCTTCGAGATTCCTCGGTCTGGCATTACCGTCAACCTGGCACCCGGCGATATCCGTAAAACTGGCAGCGGTTTTGACCTGCCGATTGCCATCGCGGTTCTGGCGGCCGATGGGCAGATTCCCCGTGACAACCTCGAACGTTGCCTTATCGCAGGTGAGCTTGGTCTGGACGGCACGGTGTTGCCCGTCAAGGGCGAGGTGGCGTTTCAGCTGTTGGCGCGCGATATGGGGCTTTCCTTTATCGCCGGTAGGTCCGATCAGCATGTCCCGCTTGCGGGCGTTGACTGCGGGTTTATCGACCACCTATCTCAGCTTGCCCATGGCATGGGGGATGCCGCACGGCATTACCTGGATTCTGAAGTGCTCGAGGCGACCTTTGATCCCGAGCTCGATTATGCCGACGTGCTGGGGCAGGAGGTCGCCAAGCGTGGCATGGCGCTTGCGGCCGCCGGCGAGCTCGGATTGCTCATGATCGGCTCGCCCGGTTCGGGCAAGACCATGCTTGCGCGGCGCATGACGGGCATTTTGCCCGAGCTTTCTCTCGAGGATCAGCAGGAGGCGCTGTGCATCCATTCGGTCTTGGGCGAGAACATCGATGGACTGCTTGCGGGGCATCGCCCCTTCCGCAGCCCGCATCACAGCATTTCGACGGCGGGACTCATCGGCGGCGGGCGTCCGGTGCATCCGGGCGAAATTAGCTTGGCTCATGGCGGCGTGCTCTTTTTGGACGAGCTCGCCGAGTTTCCCACCGGCGTGCTGCAGACGCTGCGTCAGCCCATCGAGCGTGGGTACGTGAGGATCGTGCGCGTTGACGGGGCCTTTACGTTCCCGTCGCGCTTTCAGCTGCTGGCCGCGAGCAATCCCTGCCCCTGCGGGTTTTTGGGCGATCGCGAAGTGCCGTGTCGCTGCTCGGCGGCGATGGTCGAGCGCTATCGGGGCAAGTTGCGCGGTCCTTTGGCTGATCGCATCGACATGATGATCGACGTGACCCGCCCCGATCCCCAGGTGATCATTGAGGGCGCGGAGGGTATGTCATCGGCCGAGCTGCGCGATTACGTCGTGCGTGGGCGCGCCTTTCGCGCCTGGCGTGAATCCCGTATGGACGATGCGGACACCGAGGCCGAGGAAGATGAGTCGCGCTCCATTGACGGCGTCGTTTCGACCTTTGGGCTTGATGGGGCTGCCGAGAAATGCGTGCTCGGCCTGTCGAAGCGCACGCATCTGACGGGTCGCGGCATCGTGCGCCTGGTGCGCATTGCACGCACGATCGCCGATGTTGCCGAAAGCGAACGGGTGACGCAGGATCACGTGCTCGAGGCGGCGATGTATCAGGGAAGGAGGGACCAATGATGGCCGAGGGGACCTTCGAGCTGCATCCAGGTGATGCGCTGTATCCCAAGACCGTTTTGGAGCTCCCGGATGTGCCCCAGACCTTATATGTGCGTGGCGACCCCGCCGTGTTATCGACGCCTGCGCTCTCCATCATCGGCGCGCGTAAGGCCTCGCCTTATGGTCTTGCCGTGGCAGAGCTTGCGGCAAAGGTGGCGGTTGAGGCGGGGGTGACGGTGGTCTCGGGCGGTGCGGTCGGCTGCGACCAGGCGTCGGGTTGGGCTGCGGTCAACGCCGGGGGCAAACACATCGTGGTGCTGGGGACCGGCGCCGATGTTGTCTATCCGCGCTCGAGCGCCGGTCTCATCGCGCGCACACTCGATACGGGCGGCGCGGTCGTTTCGATTTCGCCGTGGGGTATGGGACCGCGTAAGTTCGCCTTTCCGCGGCGCAATCGTGTAATCGCCGCCTTGTCGCAGGCGCTCTTTGTTTCCGAGGCGGGCATGCCTTCGGGTACGTTCTCTACCGCCGAGGCCGCTATGGACCTGGGACGAGAGCTCCTTGCGGTGCCGGGCTCCATTCTTTCGCCCGAGTCGCGCGGGACCAACTATCTCATCGCTAACGGAGCCTGCTGCATCATCGACGAGGAATCAATCGAGATGGCCATCTCGCGCATCTACGGCACGCTGCGCTACTCGCGTCCCGATGCACCTGGCATCGCTGACCTGGACCCCACGCAGCAGGCCGTGATGCACGCGCTCATCGCCTCGCCGCTCAAGGTCGAAGACATTGCCGCACTCGTCTCGCTTGATGCTGTCGGCGTGCTCAAACTCTTGGGCTCGCTCGAGCTCGAGGGTCTTATCGAGCGCATGATGGATGGAAGGTATGCGCCCTCAAAGTTTGCGCTTCACGCCCAGACGCCCTTCGGTCACAATGGAAAGCGTGTCAATTAGAAAGGTGTTTGCAGATGCAGTTCGATCAGGTGACGGTTATCGGTGGCGGTCTGGCGGGTTCGGAATGTGCGATCCAGCTGGCAGATCGCGGGTTTGCCGTAAAGCTGTGCGAGATGCGCCCCCAGGTGAGCTCTCCGGCCCACCATACCGATCACTTGGCCGAGCTTGTCTGCTCAAATTCGTTTAAGTCAACCCGTCCGGATTCCGCTGCTGGCCTGCTTAAGGCCGAGCTCGAGCGCATGGGTTCGGTGCTGCTCGATTGTGCCCATCGTGCGGCCGTTCCCGCCGGCGGTGCCCTGGCGGTCGACCGCGTCAAGTTTTCCGAGCTTGTCGAGGCCGAGGTTGCCGCTCGACCCAATATCGAGGTCGTGCACGGCGAGGTCACGCAGATTCCCGAGGGCCACGTGGTCATTGCCGCGGGCCCGCTGTGTTCACCGGCATTGAGCGAAGAGGTCATGAAGCTCGTCGGTGGCGACGCCTTGGCGTTCTTTGATGCTGCCGCGCCAATCGTCGATGCCTCCACGCTCGATATGGACGTGCTGTTCTCGCAGTCGCGCTACGAGGAGCAGGGGAGCGGCGACTATCTCAACGCTCCGCTCAATAAGGAGGAGTACGAGGCCTTTATCGAGGCACTCACCACCGCCGACCGCGTGGTGCTCAAGGACTTTGAGGGTGGCGACCTGTTCCAGGCCTGTCAGCCTGCCGAGGAAGTCGCCCGCACCGGCAAGGATGCTATCCGCTTTGGCGCCATGAAGCCCGTCGGCCTGACCGACCCGCGTACCGGTCGTCGTCCCTGGGCGGCGATTCAGCTGCGTGCCGAGAACAAGGAAAAGACCGCCTATAACCTGGTGGGCTTCCAGACAAATCTGACTTTTGGCGAGCAGAAGCGTGTCTTCCATATGGTTCCGGGCCTGGAGAATGCCGAGTTCTTCCGTTATGGCGTCATGCACCGCAATACCTTTGTCGATGCGCCGCACGTTCTTGACGGCACCTTTGCCGTGCCCGGTACGAGCGTGCGCCTCGCCGGTCAGATCACCGGCACCGAAGGCTATATGGAGGCCGTGGCGACCGGTTTGCTCGCTGCGCTCAACACCTATGCCGAGGCTATCGGTGCGGCTCCTGTTGAGCTTCCTCGCGTGGGTGCCCTGGGCGCGCTCGTGGGCTATGCGACCGATCCGGCAACGGTGGGCTATCAGCCCATGCACGTTAACTTTGGCTTGGTGCCACCGCTCGAGGACGGCAAGCGCCGCAGTAAACGCGACCGCTACCAGGCATATGCGGATCGCGCGCTCGAGGCCCTCGATGCCTACTTGGCCACGCGTTCCGACTTGTTTGGGGGCGACCGGTCATAGCCTTTGACCTGTACGATACCGTCGACTCGTTTATCGCCTACATCGCACGTGTCGAGGGGCTCTCTCCCAATACGGTGACTGCCTATGGATCGCGGTTGGAGCGCTTTGCTGCCTGGTGCGAGCGTACGGGTGTCGATGCGCGCATGGCCGATGTGCGTACCGTCCGCGCATATTTGGCCGAGTTTTCGCGCGAGCAGGTGGCGCCTCGCACCATTGCCGCGCATTTGTCGGCTATTCGGTCGCTCTATCGTTGGATGGCTGCCGAGGGGATTGTCGAGGGCGATGCGGTCTCGGCGATCGCGTCGCCCAAGCTGCCGCGCGACCTGCCCGGTGTGCTGACGACCCAACAGGTCGAGGCGCTGCTCAAGACGCCTGATACTTCGACGCCCGTGGGACTGCGCGATGCGGCGATGCTCGAGCTGCTCTATGCCTCGGGTGCCCGCATCTCGGAGCTTGCCGCGCTTAACGTGGAATCCATCGCTTGGTCGGAGCGCGTGGTTCGCCTTTGGGGCAAAGGCAGCAAGGAGCGCATCGTTCCCCTGTATCGTCGCGCACTCGAGGCGACGCGCACCTATGTCGAGCGGGGGAGACCGGAGCTGCTCGCCCAGGCAAAGCACCACGACGCGGCAGCCGGTCTGCATCCGCTGTTTATTTCTGTGCGCGGCAACCGCATGAGTTCTGCCATGCTCAGGCGACGGTTCCATATGCTGGCGAATCTCGCCGGCATTCCGGCCGACATCGCGCCGCATGCGATGCGCCATACCTTTGCGACCGATCTGCTCGAGGGCGGCGCGGACCTGCGTTCGGTTCAAGAGCTGCTGGGACATGCGAGTCTGTCCACGACGCAAATCTATACGCATCTTACGCCCGATCGGCTTAAGCGTGCCGTTGCTCAAGCTCATCCTCGTGGCGAATAGCCTTTCGCGGCCCCCGGGGGTCGATGCACATTTAGGTGTGTGGTTTTGATTGCGGGTTGGCAGGAAGAGGTAATCCTGCTATCATTCATCGGGTTGCTTCACGGCAACAGGTTTTTATCACGCACGCGCGGCTACTTCATACCGTGGTGCCCGGGCTTTGGTAGCACATGTCCGGGTTGGTTTTGGAGGATGACCCCGCGCGGAGGCAAACCACAGGAGGTTTAACATGGCTACCAAGATTAATATCCGCACCCTGCTCGAGGCCGGCTGCCACTTCGGTCACCAGACCCGTCGCTGGAACCCCAAGATGAAGCCGTTCATCTTCGGCGAGCGCAACGGCATCTACATCCTCGACCTCAAGCAGACCATTCTCGACGCCGACCAGGCCTACACCTTCGTCAAGAACGTCGCCAAGGGTGGCAACGTGCTGTTCGTCGGCACCAAGAAGCAGGCTCAGGAGGCCGTCAAGAACGCCGCTGAGCGCGCCAACATGCCTTACATCAACCAGCGTTGGCTCGGTGGCATGCTGACCAACTTCGTCACCATCCGCTCCCGCATCAACCGCATGGAGGAGCTCGAGGCCATGGTCGAGGACGGCCGCATGGCAGTGCTTCCCAAGAAGGAGCAGGCTGTGCTTGGTAAGGAGCTCACCAAGCTCCAGACCAACCTCGGTGGCGCCCGCGACATGAAGGGTCTGCCCCAGGCTCTCTTCGTCATCGACACCAAGCGCGAGGAGAACGCCATCAAGGAGGCCCAGCGCCTGAACATCCCCGTCGTCGCCCTGATCGACACCAACTCCGATCCCGACGAGGTCGAGTACGGCATCCCCTGCAACGATGACGCTATCTCCGCTGTCACCCTTATGTGCGAGCTCATGGCTGACGCCTGCCTCGCTGGCTCCGGCAAGGAGCAGGTCTCCGAGGCCGAGATGGCCGCTGAGCCCAAGGCCGAGTAAATCAGTCTTAGTTAATTCTTTTTCATCTCTTTGAAAGGAACCACAATGGCCCAGATTACCGCCGCTATGGTCAAGCAGCTCCGCGAGATGACCGACTCTCCGATGATGGAGTGCAAGAAGGCTCTCGTCGAGGCTGACGGCGACATGGACGCCGCTGTCGACGTTCTGCGCAAGAACGGCCTCGCCAAGGCTGCCAAGAAGGCTGGCCGTGAGACCAACGAGGGCGCTGTCGCCGCGTTCGTCTCCGAGGACGGCAAGACCGGCGCTCTGCTCGAGCTCTCCTGCGAGACCGACTTCGTTGGCTCCAACGCTAAGTTCACCGGCTTTGCTTCCAAGGTCGCTGAGGTTGTCGCTACCACCGAGCCTGCTGACGTCGACGCTCTGCTCGAGAAGCCGATGGGCGAGGAGACCGTTTCCTCCGAGCTCACCGAGATGATTCACATCATGGGCGAGAACATGAAGATCTCCCGTTTCGCCGCCCGCAAGGCCGAAAACGGCGCTCTCGCTTCTTACATCCACATGGGTGGTAAGATCGGCGTTCTCGTCGAGTTTGCTTTCGAGAAGGCCGAGACCGCTCAGGCTGAGTCCTTCAAGACCTTTGCTCACGACGTTGCCCTTCAGGTTGCCGCCGTCGCCCCGATTTGCGCTACCCGCGATCAGGTTCCGGCCGAGACCGTCGAGCACGAGAAGCAGATCTACATGGCTCAGGCTGCCGAGTCCGGCAAGCCCGAGGCTATCCAGGAGAAGATGGCTGTTGGCCGTCTGGAGAAGTTCTACAAGCAGTCCGTGCTCACCGAGCAGGAGTTCATCAAGGACAGCTCCCTCACCATCAAGAAGTATGCTGAGCAGGTCTCCAAGGAGCTCGGCGACACCATTACCGTCGTTGCCTTTGACCGTCTGGTCCGTGGCGAGTAAATAAGCTCTTGTAGCTGGTAATGAGCAGGCTGTGGGTTTTACTCACAGCCTGCTTTTTCATGGCTCCCCGTTAAGCCTTTGATATTATGTTATGAGTCTAATTAAAGGAGGATCGCTTTGTCCGACATCCGATATAAACGCGTGCTTCTGAAGCTCTCCGGTGAAGCGCTGATGGGCGATGGCAACTACGGCATCGACCCCAAGGTTACCGACCATCTTGCCAAGCAGGTCAAGGAGCTGCTCGCCGTTGGTCATGAGGTCGGCGTCGTTGTTGGCGGCGGCAACATTTTCCGCGGCATGGCCGGCGCCGCCGGTGGTATGGAGCGCGCCCAGGCCGATTACATGGGTATGCTCGCTACCGTTATGAACGCGCTTGCCCTGCAGGATGCCTTCGAGCACAACGATGTTCCCTGCCGCGTGATGAGCGCTATCCAGATGAACGAGATCTGCGAGCCCTATATTCGCCGTCGCGCTATCAACCACCTGTCCAAGGGCAACGTCGTAATCTTTGCCGCCGGATCGGGTAATCCGTACTTTACGACTGACACCGCCGCGGCCCTTCGTGCCTGTGAGATCGGTGCCGAGATTCTGATTAAAGCCACTAAGGTCGATGGCATCTACGACAAGGATCCCGTCAAGTGCGCCGACGCCGTCCGCTTTGACAAGATCACCTATCACGAGGTGCTCGTTCGCGGCCTGCAGGTTATGGATTCCACGGCTACGGCTCTTTGCCAGGACAACCGTATGCCCATTTTGGTCCTCAACATCGATGGCGAGGACACCGTCAAGCGCGCGCTCGCGGGTGAGCCCGTCGGCACGCTCGTCTATCAGGAGGATTAAGCATGGCAGAGAACATCACCGCCCACATGGACAAGTCACTCGAGTCCCTCAAGCATAACTTCTCCAAGGTCCGCACTGGCCGCGCTAACGCCAACATCCTGTCCGACATCACTGTCGACTACTACGGTGTTCCCACGCCCGTCACACAGGTTGCCGCCGTTAAGACCCCCGAGGCCCACATGCTGCTTATCGAGCCGTGGGATAAGGCGCTCATCAATGCCATCGTCAAGGCCATCAGTGCCTCCGACCTGGGCATTACCCCCAACTCCGATGGTACTGTCGTGCGTCTGCCGTTCCCGGCTCCCACCGAGGAGCGTCGTCGCGAGCTCGTTAAGGAGTGCCGCGAGTACGCCGAGCAGGCCAAGGTCTCCATCCGCAACATCCGCCGCGACTTTAACAATAAGCTCGAGCGCGACGAGGAGCTCACCGAGGACGATGTCCGTCGCGAGCAGGCCAAGGTCCAGAAGCATACCGACGAGTATGTCGCCAAGGTCGAGGAGCTTCTGAAGGAAAAAGAAGCCGAGGTCATGGAGATCTAAGGTGCAATACGACGAGCATAAACTGGTCGAGTACTTTGCCGACGCCCCTGCGGGCGTCGGTTTTTCCGACCTTGACCTCAATAACATCCCGCATCATATTTCATGCATCATGGACGGCAACGGCCGTTGGGCCACGGCGCGCGGTCTTGCCCGCACCGAAGGCCACAAGGCCGGCATCGTCTCGCTGCGCGAGATCATTACCGCCTGCGTGCGCCTGGGCGTCGACGTGCTTTCGGCCTATGCATTTTCGACCGAAAACTGGAATCGCCCTCAGCACGAAGTCAACGTTCTGATGCACCTGTTTGCCAAGACGTTTATCGATGAGCTACCGCTGCTTAAGCGTGAGAACGTTCGCGTTGTCTTTTTGGGCGATATTTCCGCGCTGCCCAAGAAGACCCGCGACGTCTTTGAGCGCGGCCTTGCCGAGTGCGCCGACCATACCGGTATGACGCTGGCGCTGGCCGTTAACTACGGTGCCCGTGCTGAGATCACCCGCGCTGTCCGCCAGATCGCACTTGATGCGGCTGCCGGCAAGATCGATCCCGCCGCTATCGACGATGATATGGTTGCTTCGCACCTGTACACCGCTGGGCTGCCCGATCCGGAGCTTGTGATTCGCACCTCCGGCGAGCTTCGTCTTTCGAACTATCTGCTGTGGCAGGTTGCTTATTCCGAGTTCTATGTCACTGATACCTATTGGCCCGACTTTGATCGTTGGGGCCTTGTCGACGCCATTTTGGCCTTCCAGGGTCGCGACCGTAGGTTTGGTGGACTGAGCAAGACCGAGGAGGCTTAATCGTGTCCGAACGTCCCAAGGCATCCGCTTCCAAGGCTCCTACTTCCGCGACGCCCGCGCGTAAGGCTGCCACTGCAGGAGCGCCTGCATCGAAGGGCAGCTCCGGGTCGTGGCTGGCGGGCTTTATTACCCGTGCCGCCGCCGGCATCGTCTATGCCGTTGTCTTTATCCTGTGCCTGGTTTTGGGTATTGTGCCCACGGCTATCTTCGTGTCCGTCATGAGCGGTCTGTGCTGCTACGAGTTCTTCCGCATGACGAGGCTCGACGGCAAGGTTGCCAACGAGCGCCTTGGAATCGCTGCCGCCGTGCTCTTTCCGCTCTCGGCTCTGGGCGATTCGCTGCTGTTGAACGCCCTGCTGTTCGCTTTGATGCTTGCGGTTGGTATCTGGTATGTCTGGTCTCCGCGCACTCGCATCTCTGACGTTGCCGTGACGCTCATGGGCCCTATCTACACTGGCTTTATGCTGTCGGCTATCGTGCTGCTGCGCGATGCCGTGCCCGGTTTTGCCGGCGCCCTGCTTTCGGTGGGCGTTTGCGCGTCCCTTTGGGTCTCCGACTCGTTTGCCTACATCGTGGGCAGCCGCATCGGGAAGCATAAGATGGTTCCCAAGATCTCTCCCAAAAAGAGCTGGGAGGGCTTTGTCGGCGGCATCTTGGGCTCTGTCTTGATCTGGTTCATCCTGTGGGCAACGCACTTCTATAAGCTGAGCCTGCCCTATGCACTGTTGTGCGGCGTGGTCGTCTCCATCCTGGGCGTTATCGGCGACCTCATTGAGTCACGCATCAAGCGCGGTGTGGGCGTCAAAGATTCCGGCAATCTCATCCCGGGCCACGGCGGCATGCTTGACCGCAGCGATTCGCTCATCTTTGGCTGCATTACCGCGCAGTTGCTGCTGATGATCGGAGGCGTGCTGTAATGGCGTATCAGACCACCTACGGTCCCGACGGGCGTCTTCGTGTTGCCATTCTGGGCTGTACGGGTTCTATCGGCACTCAGGCGCTCGACGTGTGCCGTCAGCATGCCGATCGCCTGCAGGTGACTGCGCTGTCCGTTAACTCCAGCACCTCCGAGCTCGTTGCCGCTGCTCGTGAGTTCTCGGTTCCGGCGGTTGCCGTGGCGGACGCCTCCCGTGGCGCCGACGCTGTGCTGCGGGAACTGCCCGAGGGCACGGAGCTCGGCGTTGGCGCGCAGGCCGTGTGCGAGCTCGCACGCCGCGATGATGTCGACTGCGTGCTCGTGGCCATCGTGGGTGCTGCCGGTCTCGAGGCGAGCCATGCTGCCCTGACCTCGAACAAGCGTCTTGCCCTGGCCAACAAGGAGTCGCTCGTTGTCGGTGGCGATCTGCTTATGCCGTTGGCGCAACCGGGTCAGCTTATCCCGGTCGACTCCGAGCATTCTGCCATCTACCAGTGCTATCTGGGCGAGAATCCGCGCGAGGCTCACTGCATTTGGCTTACCTGCTCGGGCGGCCCGTTCTTTGGCCGCACGCGTGACGAGCTCGATCGCGTGACGCGTGCCGATGCCCTGGCGCATCCTACGTGGGCTATGGGTGCCAAGATCACGATTGACTCCGCCACCCTCATGAACAAAGGTCTGGAGCGTATCGAGGCCATGCATCTGTTTGGCTGCGATCTCGATTTCATTAACGTGGTCGTGCAGCGCCAGTCTAAGATTCACTCCATGGTCGAGTTTGCCGACGGCTCTGTGATGGCGCATCTCGGTGCCTCCGACATGCGCATTCCCATCCAGTTTGCCTTCTCGTATCCTGAGCGTTGGGATACGCCGGCTCCGCGTATCGATTTCCGCGAGTTGGGTCAGCTTACCTTTGACGCGGCCGATATGGATACCTTCCGCTGCCTTGCGCTGGCCGAGCGTGCCGGCAAGACGGGCGGCACCATGCCGTGCGTGCTCAATGCCGCCAACGAGGTCGCCGTCGATGCCTTCCTGCATGATGGCTGCAGCTTTATCGATATCGACCGCATTGTTGAATCCTGCATGGATGCTCACGATGCGCAGACGGTCGATTCGTTTGAACAGCTTCGCGACATCGATGGCTGGGCTCGTGAAAAGGCCGCGCAGGTGCTCGCCGCAACCCGTTCTTAACCCACAAGGATTGCTTTTTCGTTTTATGGATACTGTTCTGAGCGTTCTCTCATCGGTCTTTTGGGGCCTGCTGATGCTTTCCGTCCTCGTGTTTTTGCACGAGGGCGGCCACTTTTTGGCGGCGCGTGCCTGCGGTGTCCGCGTGACTGAGTTCTTTTTGGGCCTGCCGTGTCGCTTTGATATCCACCACACGTCTCGTCGCATCGGCACCAAGTTTGGCGTGACGCCGCTGCTGCTGGGTGGCTATGCTGCCATCTGTGGCATGGATCCGACCGATGTCTCGTGTGCCGATCGCGTGCTTGCTGCCATCTATCGCCACGGCCGTGTGACGGTGGCCGATCTTGCCGTTGAGCTCGAGCTGTCCGAGGAGGATGTTCTCGAGGCCTGTGCTTTGCTGTTGGGCTGGGGCTCCATCGCCCCCTGGTATGAAGAAGGGGAAAAGCCTTCGCCCAGTTACTATCCCACCAAGTACCAGACCCTGCCGCGCGATGCTGCAGGATACACCACCTTTGACGGTCGCAAGTTCGATCGAGAGCATGCGACTGCCGAGGGCGATGTATGGGAACTGCCGTGCGGCGAGGCCGAATTCCTTGCACGCGAGCGCTCGCACACCTATTTGGGCCAGGGCTTTGTCAAGCGTGCCTTTATGCTGCTTGCGGGCATTATCGTCAATATCCTGACGGGCTTTTTGCTCCTTATGAGCATCTATTCCATCGCAGGTGTCACGGTACCGGTGGATACCAATGTGATTGGCCAGGTTGACGAAGGCTCGATTGCCGCCGCGGCGGGAATCGAGGGCGGCGACGCGATCCTTTCGGTCGACGGAGTATCGTGCTCTACCTGGATGGACGTTTACGATGCCATCGGCAAGGCTGCCGGTAAGGACGATATCGCCATCGAGTACGAGCGTGACGGCAAGCAGCATTCGACCACGGTTGCACTCAAAGAGGACGAGCGCCTAGGTGTGTATGCCTCTACGCAGGTGGTCCGTTTAGACCCCGTCACGTCGGCTCGTCTGTCCTTCTCCTATGTCGTGCAGACAGCGGAGGGTGTGATGCGTCTGCTCCAGCCGCAGCATACGATGGAGATTCTCGATCAGTCCTCTTCGATCGTGGGTATTAGCGTTATGTCCTCGCAGGCTGCTGCCGCCGGCCCTGCCACGTTCCTTTCGTTTGCCGCCCTCATTTCGTTCTCGCTTGGCTTTATGAACCTGCTGCCCATCCCACCGCTCGATGGCGGCAAGCTGGTCATCGAGATCATTCAAAAGATTGCGGGCCGCGAGCTTCCGCTCAAGGTCCAGACGATTGTGAGCTATGTGGGCATCGCGCTCTTTGCGCTGCTGTTTGTCTATATGCTTCGTTCCGACATCCTTCGATTTATTCTGTAGGGGAGTGTTTGGATTGTCTTTATCCCATCCTTTGCCGCGCGAGCTGACGCGCCCCGTGCATGTGGGCGGCGTGCAGATCGGTGGCGGCGCGCCGGTGGTGGTCCAGTCCATGACCTGCACCGATACCGCTGATGCCCAGGCAACGCTTGCGCAAGTGCGTGCTTTGGCGCAGGCTGGCTGCGATATCGTGCGCGTGAGCGTGCCCACCGAGGCCGCGCTTGAGGGTTTCCGCACCATCTGTGCCGAGTCTCCGGTGCCTATTGTCGCCGATATCCACTTTAACCATAAGCTCGCCATTGGTGCCGTTGAGGCCGGTGCCGCCAAGCTGCGCATCAATCCCGGCAATATCGGCGATTGGGCCAAGGTCGACGCGGTGATCGATGCTGCGGGCGCCGCGGGCTGTGCGATTCGTATCGGCGTCAATGCCGGTTCGCTTGAGCAGGATATCGCCGAGCGCGACGACCTCACGCAGCCCGAAAAGCTCGTGATGTCGAGCGAGCGTTTCGTCAAGCATTTTGAAGACCGCGGCTTTACGAACATTGTGCTTTCGGCCAAGGCCCATAGCGTGCAAACGACGCTCGATACCTATCGAGCGCTGTCGCGTGAGATTCCCCACGTTCCGCTTCACCTGGGCGTAACCGAGGCAGGTACCAAGCTACAGGGCACCATCAAGAGCTCGGTGGGCCTTGGTATCCTGCTGTCTGAGGGTATCGGTGACACCATGCGCGTCTCGCTCACGGCCGATCCGGTTGAGGAGCCGCCGGTTGCCTGGGGCATTTTGCAGTCGCTGGGCCTGCGTCGCCGCGGTCCCGAGATTGTCTCGTGCCCCACGTGTGCCCGCTGTCAGGTTAACCTGATCGCAATCGCCGAGGAAGTAACCGAGCGGCTTAAGAACTATTCCGCGCCGCTTTCGATTGCCGTCATGGGATGTGCCGTTAATGGCCCCGGTGAGGCTTCTGATGCCGACCTGGGCGTTGCCTGTGGACGTGGTCAGGCCCTGCTCTTTTCGCATGGCCAGATCATTGGTAAAGTAGCTGAGGACCAAATTGTCGACGCGCTTATGGCCGAGGTCGACAAGCTTATTGAGGAGAAATAAATGACCCGAGCAATGTATATGTCAAAGCTCTATGCGCCGACGCTCAAAGAGGATCCGGCTGACGCCGAGCTCGCGAGCCATCGTCTACTGCTTCGTGCCGGTATGATCCGCAAGGAGGCCGCCGGTCTCTATTCCTATCTGCCGCTCGCTTGGCGCTCGATTCGTAAGATCGAGAACATCGTGCGCGACGAGATGGACGCCGCCGGCGCCCAGGAGCTCATGATGCCCATTATGGTCGATGCCGAGCTGTGGCGTGAGTCCGGCCGCATCGATGCCTATGGCAAGGAGCTCGTGCGCTTTGACGACCGTCATGGTCGCGAGTTTGTGCTGGGCCCCACGCACGAGGAGACCGTCACGGCCCTGGTGCGCAACGAGCTGCGCTCCTATAAGCAGCTGCCCGTCAACCTGTACCACATTCAGGACAAGTTCCGTGATGAGTTCCGTCCCCGCTTTGGCCTGATGCGCGGCCGTGAGTTCATCATGAAGGACGCCTACAGCTTCTCTGCCACACAGGAGAGCCTGCAGGAGGAGTACGACAAGATGAAGCAGGCTTACGCCAACATCTGCGAGCGCTGCTACATCAAGGCTCTGCCCGTTGTCGCCGACTCCGGCGAGATCGGCGGCGACACCTCCGTCGAGTACATGGCTCTGGCCGACGCCGGCGAGGCCTCGCTCGTGTACTGCGACGATTGCGGCTTTGCTGCCGATGACGAGGCTGCAAGCACCAAGGTTGTTGTGACCGAGGGTCCCGGCGACGGCACGCTCACCAAGGTCGAGACTCCGGGCATGGGCACCATCGAGGCCGTTGCTAAGTTCTTTGGGTTCCCCGAGAACGGCACGCGCAAGTCGTTGGCGCTCATCGACGCTGAGGACAAGCCGGTTGTGGCCATTGTCCCGGGCGACCACGAGCTCAATGACTGCAAGGCCGAGCACGTCTTCGGCAAGGGCTATCGTATGATGACCGACGAGGAGCTCCAGGCGAACGGACTGCACAAGGGCTTTATCGGACCGGTCAACCTGCCCGAGGGCATCCGCCTGGTGTGCGATGAGAGTCTGCGTGAGTCCAAGCAGTGGGCCTGCGGTGCCAACGAGGTCGATTATCACTTTACCGGTGCCTGCCCCGAGCGCGACTTTACCGTCGACGAGTGGGCCGATCTGGTCACCGTCGTCGCCGGCGATCCCTGCCCTCACTGCGGCAAGCCGCTCTCTGCTGCTCGCGGCATCGAGGTTTCCCAGGTCTTCCAGCTGGGCACCAAGTACTCCGAGGCCATGGGGGCCACCTTTATGGACGAGGACGGCAAGGAGAAGCCGCTTATCATGGGTTGCTACGGCGTGGGCGTGTCTCGCTCGCTCGCTGCCGTCGTGGAGCAGCACAACGACGAGCACGGCATTGTCTGGCCGGTCTCCGTTGCCCCGTACGAGGTTGCGGTGATTCCGCTCGACCCCAAGAAGGAGGAGTGCGCTTCCGTCTGCGAGCAGATCGTTGATGGCCTGTGCGCCGAGGGTATCGAGGTTGTCGTCGACGATCGCGATGAGCGTCCCGGCTTTAAGTTTGCCGACAACGACCTTATGGGCTTCCCGTATCAGGTGGTACTCGGTAAGCGTGGCCTTAAGAACGGCACCGTCGAGCTCAAGGACCGTGCCACGGGCGAGCGTGAGGATGTGGCGATCGACGAGGTCGTCGCCAAGGTCGCCGAGCTTGTGAAGGCGGCCCGTCGTTAATCTACGATTTCGCATGTAGTTCGATATACGGGACGGTCCCGCATTTCTCCAGATCGGGGAGATGCGGGGCCGTCCTTTTATCTTGTCGGCGTGCTCAATCGCTAAAAGGAAACCCCGCAACCCATTCGAGCTGCGGGGTTTCCTTTGTGCCTCCGATGCGAAATGAATCGCTCAGATATTACTGATAATCGACGACGTCGATCCAGTTCTTAAGGAACTCATCGTTCACGTTGCGCTTACGAGCGAGCTCGGAAGCGGCGACGATGCTAGTCCACTGACGCACGACCTGCATGGGCATGTCGGCGCGGTCGCAGTAGAGCTCCAGGTAGGCCTCGGCCTGATCCTTGCTGTTGAGGGCAAAGAGCAGGTAGGTGGTGGCAACGTCGGCAGCAGGGGAGCCCTGGGTGGCGTGTGCCCAGTCGCAGACGTACAGCTGGCCGTCGTCGCCGACGATGACGTTGGAGGGGTTGAAGTCGCCGTGGCAGACCTTGAACTCCTTGGTCATGCCGTCCAGACGCTCCTGAAGGTTGTAGCGCGTGGTGGCATTGAGCTGATCGAGGCTGTCGATCATGCGGGCGAACTTGTCGCGCTGACGGTTGAGCAGCGGGGAGGTGTAGCCGTGGATCTCGATCTGGAGGTCGACGAACATCTCGAGGTACTCACCAAAGCGCTGGGGCTCGGCAGTCATCTTCTCGGCAAGGGTGGTGCCCGGAACCTTCTCGGTCACGAGCGCCCAGCCGTTGGCGTTCTCGAGCTGGGAAACCTCGAGAGCCTTGGGGCTGCGGATGCCGCACTCATTGATGCGGGCAAGATTCAAAGCCTCGTTGAACACGTCGGAGACGGGCTTGGTCTCGTTAAAGACCTTGACGATCTTGTCGCCCAGGTCGTAAACGACCTTGTTGCCGCGACGGACGAGCTCGGTCTTGGAATCGGGGAGCAGCATGATTGCATCCTTTCAACGATGCGATAGAAGCAACGGCGGGGGCGTGCGTACACCCGTGCACCCCCGCCGCAAATAACCGTGCTAAAAACTAGCAGACGGCGTAGTCCTGGGGCTCGCGGCCGTAGTAGGCGTCCAGGTAGAGCTCCTTGATCTCGCTCATGAGCGGGTAGCGCGGGTTAGCGCCGGTGCACTGGTCGTTGAATGCCTGCTCGGTCATCTCGTCGAGGGTGTCGAGGAAGTACTGCTCGTCAACACCGTAGTCGGCGATGGTCTTCTTGACGCCGATGAAGTCCTTGAGCTCCTCGAGCTTCGTGATGAAGTTCTCGAAGACCTCCTTGTCGTCCTTGCCCTCGATGCCGCAGTACTTGGCCATCTCGGCGTAGTTGTGCAGCGCGTTGGGGTAAGGATACTGGGAGAACGTGCCCATCTTGACGGGGGCCTCAGCAGCGTTGTAGCGCATAACGCGGGTCAGGATGACGGCGTTTGCGAGACCGTGGGGCAGGTGATGGAAAGCGCCGAGCTTGTGGGCCATGGAGTGGTTGAGGCCCAGGAAGGCGTTGGCGAAGGCCATACCGGCCATGCAGGAGGCGTTGTGCATCTCCTCGCGGGCATGCGGGTCCTTGGCACCGTTCGTGAAGCTGGAGGGCAGGTTCTCGAAGACGAGCTTAGCAGCGCGCTCGGAGAGGCCCTTGGTGTAGTCGGAAGCCATGATGGAGACGTAGGACTCAATGGCGTGGGTCATGACGTCGATGCCGGAGGCAGCGGTCAGGCCGCGCGGAGCGGTCATGCAGTTGTCGGCGTCGACGATAGCCATGTTGGGGAGCAGCGCGTAGTCGGCGAGCGGCCACTTGATGCCGGTCTCCTTGTCGGTGATGATGGCGAACGGCGTGCACTCGGAGCCGGTACCCGAGGAGGTCGGGACGGCGACGAAGTAGGCCTTCTTGCCCATCTCGGGGAAGGTGAAGATACGCTTGCGGATGTCCATGAAGTCCATGGCCATGTCCTCAAACTTGCACTCGGGGTGCTCGTACATCATCCACATGATCTTGCCGGCGTCCATAGCGGAGCCACCGCCGACGGCGATGATGACGTCCGGCTCAAAGAGAGCCATCTGCTTGGCACCGCGACGTGCGCACTGCAGCGACGGATCGGGCTCAACGTCGTAGAAGCAGTCGTGGGCGATGCCCATCTCGTCGAGCTTGGCCTCGATGGCGCGGGTGTTGCCATTCTTGAAGAGGAACTGGTCGGTGACGATGAAGGCGCGCTTCTTGCCCATGACGTTGCCCAGCTCGTCGAGGGCGACGGGCGTGGAACCCTTCTTGAAGTAGACCTTCTCGGGAGCGCGGAACCACAGCATGTTCTCACGGCGCTCGGCCACAGTCTTAACGTTGATCAAGTGCTTCACCCCAACGTTCTCGGAGACGGAGTTGCCGCCCCAGGAGCCGCAGCCCAGGGTCAGAGACGGCTTCATGCCAAAGTTGTACAGGTCACCGATGCCGCCGTGCGAGGACGGGGTGTTGATGACGATACGGCAGGCCTTCATGACGTGCTCGAACAGGCTGATCTTCTCGGCCTGGGCGGGGTGCACGTACAGAGAGGCGGTGTGGCCCGGGCCACCGGCGAGCACCAGGTGCTCGGCCTTGTCGACGGCCTCCTGGAAGTCCTTGGCGTGGTACATGGCCAGGACCGGGGAGAGCTTCTCGTGGGAGAACTCCTCCTTGGCGGGGTCGGTGGAGGTGACCTCGGCGATCAGGATCTTGGTCTTGGCGGGAACCTCGATGCCGGCGAGCTCGGCGATCTTGGCGGCAGCCATGCCGGGGATGCGGTGGTCGAGAGCGCCGTTCTTGAACATGGCTGCACGCAGGGCCTCCATCTCGGCACCCTGCTTGACGAAGTAGCAGCCGCGCTTCTGGAACTCGGCCTTAACCTGGTCATAGATGGTGTCGATGACGGTCACGGACTGCTCGGAAGCGCAGATCATGCCGTTGTCGAAGGTCTTGGAGTGGATGATGGAGTTGACGGCGAGCAGCACGTCGGCGGTGTCGTCGATGACGACCGGGGTGTTACCGGCGCCAACGCCCAGGGCGGGCTTGCCCGAGGAGTAGGCGGCCTTGACCATGCCCGGGCCACCGGTGGCGAGGATGATGTCGACGTCGCGCATGACCATGTTGGTCAGCTCGATGGAGGGGACATCGACCCAGCCGATGATGCCCTCGGGGGCGCCGGCCTTGACGGCGGCGTCAAGCACGAGCTTGGCGGCGGCGATGGTGCACTTGGCGGCAGCCGGGTGCGGGGAGATGATGATGGCGTTGCGGGTCTTCAGGCAGATCAGCGTCTTGAAGATCGCGGTGGAGGTGGGGTTGGTCGTCGGGATGACGGCGCCCACGATGCCGATGGGCTCGGCGATCTTGGTGATGCCGTAAGCCTCGTCGCGCTCCAGGACACCACAGGTCTTGGTGTTCTTGTAAGCGTTGTAGATGTACTCTGCGGCGTAGTGGTTCTTGATGACCTTGTCCTCAAGAACGCCGCGGCCGGTCTCCTCGATGGCCATCTTCGCCAACGGGATACGAGCCTTGTTGGCGGCCATGGCGGCCTCATAGAAGATCTTGTCGACCTGCTCCTGCGTGTACGTAGCAAAAAGCGCCTGGGCCTCTCGCATCTGAGCGAGCTTAGCCTCAAGCGCCTCTACGTTGTCCACAATTGCGGGAGTAGTGTTTTCCGGTGACTTTTTCACCATTTGTGTCTCCTTGCGATCGGAGATTTACCCTACGCCTTGCATGATAGCAAGAAATTATTCGGCGAACGGTAAGATTCCCGTAAAAGGCACACTAAAACGCTTCAACTAAATGAACCGTTTCAACTAATGATGCACCGCCCCACTCATTGGGGACAGACTTACATGAGTGCTTTCACTCATTTGGGACAGACATCGTTTTGCCATTCTTGGCGCCTTATGGATAACCACTTCCATTTGATGGTTGATGACCCATATGACAACCTTTCAAAGGCAATGCAGTGCACATTGACGGCATATGCTAAATATTTCAATGGGAAAACGGGGAGAACTGGGCATCTGTTTGACAATCGCTATTCGCGGGTCGCGGTTGAGTCGGACACGCAGGCAGTGCAGCTGCTCGATTATATCCATCTCAATCCGGTGAAAGGTGCAATCAACTCACTCGAGGCGTACCGTTGGTCAAGCTACAAGGCATACCAGCTGGGCTACGATCCTTTTGACATCTGCAAACATTCATGTATATCTGTCCCCAATGAGTGCAAAAAAAGCGCCCTCCACATGAGAGGACGCCTTTGGTAAGTTCTATGTGAACGCGAGGTCTTTGACCCGGAGAGTCCGAGGTACTTGTTGGTAAGACCTTATTTAGGAGCGCGCAACCTTGCCGGACTTGAGGCAGGTGGAGCAAACGTTCATCTTGCGACGGTGACCATCGACGACGACGTAGACGCGCTGGATGTTGGGGCGGAACTTACGGTTGGTGACGCGGTGAGAGTGGCTGATGGAGCGACCGGCAACGGGGTGCTTACCGCAAACTTCGCAAACTTTGGACATAAATGACCCTCCTTGGGCGACAAACGAACATGTCGCGTTAACAAACAAGCCTGAACTATAGCACAGAAGCATGTCTCTGTGCGCAATCTACACAGAGATATTTCTCTTTTGGCGATAGTGCCCACGCCACGGCCCTGGACGTAGATCCGATTTGCGTGTAGCAGAGGGATTATGCCAGCTCGCAACAAGGTTTTCAAGCGCGTCCCACAAATATATATAGGTTTATGGAGCTATTGGCTCCGTTTACGGATTGACTAGTATTTATGCTCGCATTTGAGCCCGAGGTTGGCTACACTATGCCTTGACCATTAAAGGGGTACGAGATACCCACATGGAATTACATAGCTGTCAATGAGCAGTACTTCCTGTGGGTGTCTGGTCCGCTTTGAGCGGTCGGGCATCTATTTTTTTGACTGTGTCAGCAGTCAAGACATGTGAGGAAGGAGATCGATGGGCACGACTTCCCCCAAGGCGGTCATCATGGACGAGACCGCCGTCAACCGAGCGATGACCCGCATCGCGCACGAGATTCTCGAGCGCAACGAGGGCTGTGAAGACCTCGCTCTGGTCGGCATCGTCACGCGCGGCGACCTTCTGGCAAAGAAGCTCGCCGAGGCGATCAAGGAGATCGAGGGTGTCGACGTTCCGCTCGGCAGCCTTGACATCAGCTTCTATCGCGATGACTATGCGACCAATTTCGCTCCCGCGATCCACGCTACCAACATTCCCTTCAGCGTCGACGGCAAGCGCGTCGTGCTGGTGGACGACATCCTGTACACGGGTCGTACCATCCGCGCCGCTCTGGACGCCGTTATGGACCTGGGACGTCCTAGCCGAGTCGAGCTGGCAGTTCTCGTTGACCGCGGTCACCGCGAGCTCCCTATCTCGCCGGACTTTGTCGGCAAGAACGTTCCCTCGTCGCACGAGGAGAACGTGCACCTATATATGAAGGAAGTCGACGGCCGTACCGCTGTCGAGATCAACGACGTCGCGCCGGGTTCCCACGTGGGCTCCGCGCCGCTGGGAGGTGAGTAGTACCGTGGCGTTCAACCATAAGCACCTGATTGACATTACCGAGTACTCCGAAGAGGACATCAAGCTCATCCTCGAGACCGCCAAGGCGTTCTCTGAGGTCAACGAGCGTGCCATCAAGAAGGTCCCCACGCTCAAGGGCAAGACCATCGTCAACATGTTCAACGAGCCCTCGACGCGTACCCGCAGCTCCTTCGAGCTCGCCGAGAAGCGTCTTTCGGCCGACAGCCTCAATTTCGGCGGTTCCTCGACCTCCACGGTCAAGGGCGAGAGCCTTGTCGATACCGTCGAGACCCTCAACGCTTACAAGATCGACTGCATCGTCGTGCGCGACAAGCATGCCGGTGCTCCCTACATCGTCACGCAGAATTCGCCCGCGAGTGTTATCTGCGCCGGTGACGGTAAGCACAATCACCCCACGCAGGCTCTGCTCGACCTGTACACCATCTGGGAGCACAAGGGTGACTTCCACGGTCTGAAGGTTGCCGTCGTCGGCGACATCTCCCACTCCCGCGTTTGCGGCTCTCTGATCCCCGCCCTTAAGATCATGGGCTGCGAGACCTACGCCGTCGCCCCCGGCACGCTGCTGCCGCCGGCGCCCGAGGTTCTGGGCTGCGACCATGTGACGAGCGATCTTGATTCCGTCCTTCCCGAGCTGGACGTCGTCTACATGCTGCGTGTGCAGCAGGAGCGCCTCGAGGGTGCTCCGTTCCCCACGATTCGCGAGTACCACAAGCTCTTCGGTCTGACCAAGGACCGCGAGAAGCTCATGAAGCCCGACGCGATTATCTGCCACCCGGGCCCCATTAACCGCGGCGTCGAGTTCGACTCCTATATGGCCGACCACCCGCAACGCTCCGTCATCCTGGAGCAGGTCTACGCCGGTATCTGCGTGCGTATGGCTATCCTGTATCTGCTGCTTGGAGGTGCCGATAATGGCCTTGCTTCTTAAGAATGCCCACGTCGTCGACCCGTCCGTCGAGCTTGACGGTGTCGTTGACGTCCTGATCGACGGCGACAAGATCGCCGAGGTCGGCGAGAACCTCGCCGCCGAGGGAGCCGAGGTCCGCGACCTTTCCGGTAAGTACCTCGTCCCTGGCCTGGTGGACATGCACGTCCACCTGCGCGAGCCCGGCTACGAGGTCAAAGAGGACATCGAGAGCGGCACCCGCGCAGCTGCCAAGGGCGGCTTCACCGGCGTGTGCGCCATGCCCAACAGCGACCCCGTTACCGATAACGGTACCGTCGTTGAGTTCGTCAAGTCCCGCGCAGCCGAGGTCGGCCACTGCCGCGTCTATCCTTCTGGCGCCATGACCCGCGGCCTTAAGGGCGAGGCCATGTCCGAGATGGGCGATATGGTCGCCCACGGCGCCGTCGCCTTCACCGACGACGGTCGCGGCGTGCAGGGTGCAGGCATGCTCCGTCGCTGCATGGACTACGGCAAGATGTTCGGCAAGGTCTTTATGAGCCATTGCCAGGACGAGGACCTGGTCGGTCACGGCCAGATCAACGAGGGCAAGGTCTCTACCCGTCTGGCCCTCGAGGGCTGGCCGGCGGCTGGCGAGGAGCTGCAGATCGCTCGCGATATCGATATCGCCAAACTGACCGGTGCCAAGCTGCACATCCAGCACATCTCCACCGCCCATGGTCTGGAGCTCGTGCGTGCCGGTAAGGCAGCTGGCGTGCAGGTCACTTGCGAGGCCACCCCGCACCACATGTTCCTGACCGAGAACGACCTGGACGAGACCTACAACACCTCGCTCAAGGTCAACCCGCCGCTGCGTACCGATGAGGATGCCGAGGCTATCCGTCAGGGTGTCATCGACGGCACCGTCGACGTCATCGTCACCGACCACGCTCCCCACACCCCGTGGGAGAAGGCACGCGAGTTTGAGCTTGCGCCCTTCGGCATGATCGGCCTCGAGACCTCGCTGGCGCTTGTGCTCACCGAGCTGGTCAACTCGGGCAAGATGAGCATGGGCCGCATGGTCGAGCTCATGGCCATCAAGCCGCGTGAGATTTTGGGTCTGGACCAGGTTCAGGTCAAGGCGGGCTCCGTTGCCGACCTGACCGTGTTCGACGCGTCCGCTACCTGGACGGTCGGCGAGGACGGCTACGAGTCGCGCGCCGAGAACTCCGGTTTTGCCGGCCGCACGCTCACCGGTCGTGCCACCGATGTGTTTGTCGGCGGTAAGCAGACGCTTGCCGACGGCTGCATCTGCTAGCATAGCCTTATCGCTTTTGTGCGCGGCGCCCTTGCGGTGCCGCGCTTTCTGTTCGCCTGAACCATGCAACCGCATGGGGGATTGGAGCGTCTATGCCCACACCTTCCACTGCACGCATGCACGACTTTGAGGTCGTCTCGAACCAGGAGATCGCCGACGGCATCTTCTCGCTCGTTATCTCGGCCCCCAAGCTTGCAAGTGCGCTCAAGCCCGGTCAGTTCGTGAATATCGCCGTGCCGGGCGATGCTTCCTCGCTGCTTCGCGTGCCCCTGAGCTTCTATCGCGCCGATGCCGAGGCCGGCACCGTCGAGCTGTGGTACGCCGTCGTGGGCGATGATACCCGCCGTCTGTCACAGATGGCCCCTGGCTCCACCTCCAACTTGCTGGGCCCTGGCGGCCGCGGCTGGTTCGTGCCCGAGGGTACCAGGAAGGCGTTGCTCGTCGCCGGCGGCATTGGCGTTCCGCCCGTGCTCTGCCTGGCCGGCATGCTTGCCGAGCAGGGCGTGGACGTTGACGTATGCCTGGGCTTTGGCACCGCGTCCAAGGCCGTGGGCGTCGACGAGTTCCGCGCGCTGGGAGCCACGGTCAACGTGTGCACCGACGACGGCTCGTTGGGCACGCACGGCTTCTGCACCGATCCTGCCGTCGAGCTGCTCGGCGAGGGCGGTTACGACTACGTCGCCAGCTGTGGTCCCGCCGTTATGATGAAGAAGGTCGCCGCCGCTGCCGCCGAGGCCGGCGCGTACTGCGAGGTGTCGCTCGAGCGCATGATGAGCTGCGGCTTTGGTGCCTGCAACACCTGCAATGTCGAGACGGTCGACGGTATGAAGGGCGCATGCATGTGCGGCCCCGTGTTTGATGCTTCCAAGGTGGTGGTCTTCTAGTGGGTACCGTGAACATGGCCGTCGATTTCGGCGGCGTCAAGATGCAGAACCCCATCAACACCGCAGCCGGTACCTTTGGCTACGGTTGGCAGTTCCAGAACTTCTTCGATGTCTCCCAGCTGGGTGCCATCACCACCAAGGGCTGCGCTGCCGAGCCCTGGCCCGGCAATCCCGCACCCCGCATGGCCGAGATCCCCGGCGGCATGATCAATTCCGTGGGCCTGCAGAACCCCGGTGTGGCCGCTTTCGCCCGCGAGTCCGGTCCGTGGCTCGAGCAGCTCTCCAAGGACGGTTGCCAGGTCATTTGCCAGGTTGCCGGTCATTCCGTGGACGAGTTTGTCCGTGCGCTCGAGATGTATGTCGAGCTGTGCCCCTGGGCTGCCGGCTATGAGATCAACGTGAGCTGCCCCAACATTGCCGCCGGCGGTGCCGCCATGGGCTCCACGCCCGAGGGCGCCTCTGGCGTCATGGCCGCCTGCCGCAAGGTGACCGACAAGCCGCTGTTTGTGAAGATGGCCCCGGTCAACGTCGCCGAGATCGCCAAGGCCCTCGAGGCCGCAGGCGCCGACGGCCTTTCGGTCATCAACTCCATCCAGGGTATGGCCATCGACGTTCACACCCGCAAGTCGCGTGTGGCCAAGCCCAAGGGCGGCCTTTCGGGCCCGCTGTGCCACCACATCGCCGTGCGTATGGTCTGGGAAGTCGCTCAGGCTGTCGATATCCCCATCAACGGCGTCGGCGGCGTCATGACCGGTGAGGACGCGGCCGAGTTTATCCTGGCTGGCGCCACCTGCGTATCGGTCGGTATGGCCAACTTCGTCGATCCGTGCGCTTCGCTCAAGATCGCGCGCGAGCTCGAGGCCTGGGCCGAGTCCCAGGGCGTGAAGGACATTAACGAGCTGGTAGGTGCTTTCGAATGCTAGAGACCGATGCCCGCGACCGCGTTATCGTCGCCCTCGACTGCGACCGTGAGCGTGCGCTTGAGCTCGCCCATGAACTTTCGGGCCATGCCGCTTGGCTTAAAGTGGGCATGACGCTCTATTACGCCGAAGGCCCCGAGATCGTCAAGACCTTTAAGGACCTGGGCTTCAAGGTCTTCCTCGACCTTAAGTTCCATGACATTCCGCATCAGGTGCGCGGTGCCGCTCGCTCGGCCTCGCTTGCCGGTGCCGACCTGCTTTCGGTTCATGGCTTGGGTTCGGGTGCCATGCTCGCCGCCTGCCGTGAGGGTGCCGAGGAGGCACGCGAGGATCGAGCCAAGCTCGTCGCCATCACCGTGCTTACGAGCATGAATCAGGATGCGCTGAGCGAGATCGGCGTAGAGTCGCCCGTTGCCGAGGAGGCCGCCCGACTGGCAAAACTCGCCCAGGCCAACGGTATCGACGGCATCGTGTGCTCGCCGATGGAGGCTCATGACATGCGTGAGCTGCTGGGCCCCGATGCGCTGATTGTGACCCCGGGCGTGCGTCCGGTTGGCGCTGCGCTGGGCGATCAGTCCCGCGTGGCCACGCCTTCCCAGGCTATTGAGCGCGGCGCGAGCCATATCGTGGTGGGCCGCCCCATTACCGGCGCCGACGATCCGGTTGCCGCGTTTGACGCCATCGTTGCCGAGCTGGTCGAAAACGTCGCATAAAAGATTCCCTCAAGTCACCACTTTGGGTCTCAATAGCACAAATTAGCCCCTGTGCCTGCGAAAACTTTCCCATCCTTTGTGTGGAATCGCAGGTCGGGGGCTCATCTTTTAGCGCGATATATTGCACTTTTTGCGGGTATCGTCTAACCTATGGAGCCGCGATTGAGCATTTTGTACGTTTTACGTGCTAAAATGCCAAATAATGAATCAGATATAACCCAACTATTTGGAGGTACGAATGGCACTCCCTCAGCTTACCGATGAGCAGCGCAAGCAGGCTCTTGAGAAGGCTGCCGCCGCGCGTCACGCTCGCGCAGAGCTCCGTGAGCAGATCAAGAAGGGCGAGAAGTCCCTCGAGTCCGTGCTCAACTCCGATGACCCCATTGCTTCCCGCATGAAGGTTTCCACCCTCATCGAGTCTCTCCCCGGTTATGGCAAGGCTAAGGCCGCCAAGATCATGGAGGAGCTCGGCATCTCCGCTACCCGTCGCGTCCAGGGCCTTGGTGTCCGTCAGCGCGAGCAGCTCCTCGAGCAGCTGACCAAATAAGTGAGCGCTCAGGATTCAAAGCTCTTTGTGATTTCTGGACCGTCAGGCGCGGGCAAGGGCACGCTCGTCACTCGTGTGCGCGGGCGTCGCTCTAACCTGGGCCTGACGGTTTCGGCTACCACGCGAGCCCCACGCAAAGGCGAGGTCGATGGCGTCAATTACTTTTTCCTGACGCGCGAGGAGTTCGACCGCCGCGTGGCAAACGGTGAGTTTGTTGAGTGGGCCGAGGTCCACGGTAACTGCTACGGCACGTTGGTGAGCGAGGTCCAGTCCAAGCTCGCCTCTGGTTCGTCTCTCATTTTGGAGATTGATGTCCAGGGTGCCCTGCAGGTCAAGGAGCGTTTTCCCGAGGCCGTGCTGATCTTTATCAAGCCACCCTCGCTCGAGGTGCTCCGCGAGCGTCTGGTCGGTCGCGGTACCGAGACGCCCGAGACGATTGAGCTGCGTATGGCAAACGCCGCCCATGAGCTTGCCCTTGCCGACCGCTACGACGACGTCGTGGTGAATGACGATCTCGACCGCGCGACCGATGAGCTCGTTCGCGTTCTCGATATGCATGAAAGGATCTGAGGTCCGTGTCCGTTGTAAAGCCTTGCATTGACGATCTTCTGGAGAAGACCGATCACAACCGCTTCCTGCTCGCTTCGCTTGCCTCCAAGCGCGCCTGCGACATTAATAGCATGCTGCGTGGCCAGCATAACCGCGTGCTTGCCGTTCAGGATGTCGACGACATCACCATCGCGCTCTCCGGCGCCGATACCATCTCGATGGCTATGGACGAGATCGTCGACGGTGATATCTCCTACGACGAGGCCCGTTACGAGAAGGCGCTCGGCCATAAGGTTGCTGAAGCCTAAATGGCAGCTCGCGTCTGCCTGGTCCACTATCACGAGGTTGGACTGAAGGGCAAGAACCGCGCACATTTTGAGCATATCCTCATGGATAACATTAAGGCGGCTTTGGCCGCCTTTTCCGTGAACGCCGTGTCTCGAATTTCCGGTTATATCCTCGTGACCTTTAACGAGCATCAGGCCGACGAGGCGGCGCGTGTCATCCGCACCGTCCCCGGCGTTGCCCGTGTGTCCCTGGCGTACCACACCAACCGCGACCCGCAGGAGTACTGCGCCGCCGCCGTCAAGGCGCTGCGCGAGTTTGGCCCCTTCGATTCGTTTAAGGTGCACGCCAAGCGCTCCAATACCGACTATGAGCTCACCTCGATTGATATCAATCGTCAGGTGGGCGAGGTGCTGTGCGAGGCCTTCCCCGATAAAAAGGTCCAGATGCACGACCCCGATGCGATGGTGCACGTACTGGTGGTCCAGGGTAGCGTTTACGTGTACGCGCGCTCCGAGCGCGGCGTGGGCGGTCTGCCGGTGGGTTCTGCCGGCAAGGTCGTGACGCTTCTGTCGTCGGGCATCGATTCTCCGGTGTCGACCTGGATGCTCGCGCGGCGCGGTGCGGTGTGCGTGCCGGTACATTTCTCCGGTCGTCCGCAGACTCCCGATACGAGCGAGTATTTGGTGCAGGACATCATCCGTGCGCTTGAGCCGGGTGTCCAGATCGGCCGCCTGTACGTGGTGCCGTTTGGCGATTGCCAACGTGAGATTTCCGTCACCTGCCCCAGTAACCTGCGCGTGATCATGTATCGCCGTATCATGTATTCGGTTGCTGAGCGCATCGCGCATATCGAGGGCGCCAAGGCCATCGTGACCGGCGAGTCGCTCGGTCAGGTTGCCTCCCAGACGCTCGAGAACATCATGGCCGTCAACGAGGCCGTGAAGATTCCCGTGTTCCGTCCGCTCATCGGGTCCGATAAGCAGGAGATCATTGCGCGCGCTCAGGAGATCGGCACGTTTGATATTTCCACTGAGGCGGCGCCCGACTGCTGCACGCTGTTTATGCCGCGTCGTCCCGAGACGCACGCCAAACTCGATGCCGTGCACGAGGCCTGGGAGTTGTTCGACCACGAGGAGATGATCGAGCGCTTGCTTAAGCAGACCGAGTACATTGACTTCTCCAGCAACACGTATAAGGCCCCTAAGACCTTAAAACGCAAACATTCGGAGCTTGCTCCGCGTGAGATTTACCAAGATCACGAATAATGTTGTGTATAGACCGGCGGTGCATTTGCATCGTCGGTCTTTTTGTATCTGGGCTTTTGGCGATAAACGGTTCATTTATCGACGTGTGCCTGAATAAATGGACATTTTTTCGCAAGGTTTTGGTCAGCTTTTGGTTTGACCGCGATAATCAGTGTGGACGTGCGGAGGCTGCGGCGCTCGTTTCCTGACACGATGGTGTTGGGAGGTGTTTGCTATGGCGCAGCGCGAGCAACACGAACGGGTTAAACGGATGGACCGCTGGGCAGAAAAGCTGCTCGGCCATAAGGCGGTGGTCCTGGCGATCCTGGTTGTCATTGCCGCTGCGAGTGGCTTAGCGATGGCAAGTTTTAATAGCCACTCCGGTGGCGTGTCGTTTGAGCGTAGTGACGAGGCGAGCGCCTCGGATGTGCGCGGGTCCGGGGATGCGTCTCCTGGTGATGATGAGTCTTCGGCCAAGAGTTCCTCTGCTGCCGAGGTCTACGTCGATGTGGATGGCGCCGTTGTAAGGCCTGGCGTGTATCGGCTCAAAGATGGAGCACGGGTGTCCCAAGCGATTGATGCCGCCGGAGGGCTTACAGCCGAGGCGGATGTGACAGGGCTTAATCGTGCGTCCAAGATCACAGATGGCCAAAAGATCTATGTTCCGACGGTGGGGGAGCAACAAGCGGCCGCGGCGGTCGGCGGGGCCGAAAGTAGTGCTGCCACGACCCTTGGCGCGGGGTCTTCGTCGGGGCTCGTGAACATCAATACGGCAAGTGCGGCGGAGCTGCAGACGCTCTCGGGCATTGGGCCTTCTATGGCTCAGTCGATTATCGATGAGCGGACAAAGAACGGTGCTTTTGCCTCAGTCGATGACCTGATGCGCGTATCGGGAATCGGTGAGAAGAAGCTCGCCAAAATCAAAGATTGCATCTGCGTATGAGTACGCTCGAGCGCGAGCATGTGATGCCCCCGCGGCCCCTCATGCCATGGACGATGGCCTTGTGTGCCGGCCTGTGCGTTAGCTGTGTCTTGGTGCTCAACGTGGCCGCCGATGCGATACTGGGGGAGCAGACATCGACGGTCGGACCGCTTGTAGTTATTTCGGTTGCGGCGTCGCTGTGCATGGTGCTGGCTCGATTTTGTGAGCGACTTGTCCTGTGGAAACGTTGGCTATATGCCGCAGCTATCGGTTTGCTGGCGGGCTCGATTGTTTCGGCGTGGTGGGCTGTGGGTGCGCTAAGTGCCACGAAGGCGCTCGACGGTCGAGCGGCAAGCAGTCTCGAGTTTGTCGTGCAGGGTGATCCGTCCATAAACGATGGGACGTATTCCTACACCTGCGAAACATGCGTGGACGGCAGGCGCTTGGGTGAGGTTCGTCTGTCGTGCGACCGCGAGCTTGGTGCCGGGTCTCATGTGCGTGTTGTCGGCCGTGTTTCGCGCTTTCAGAATGATGCGTATGGACGGTCGCGCGTACTCCGAGGCGAGGTGCGCAAGGTTAAAGCCGTTCGGATTGTGTCGGTCGATGAGGGCTCATCTGGTCCGCTGCTTCGGCTGCGAAATGGGCTGCTTGTGTCCATCGCGCCGGCGACCGACTCGGCGCGTGCGCTCATAGCCGGTGCTGTCTGCGGTCGTTCTGCCGAGCTGCGCGCCCAGCCGGCGGGCGACTGGTTTTCGGTGACGGGAACGGCGCATCTTATCGCCGTCTCGGGCAGCCATTTGGCTATCGTGGGGTTTGTAATCGAGGGTGTCTTGCAAAAGACGCGCCTCTCTCGTGGGCTTCAGCAAGGGCTGCTGGTGCTGGTCCTTGCTGCCTATGCCGTCTTTACGGGCGCCTCGCCCTCGGCCGTGCGCGCGTGCTGTATGGTGGCGGCGTCGCTTGTCGCCAACGGTGCCGGACGTCGTCGGCATGGTCTCTCGGCTCTATTTGTGACCATGGCAATCTTTGTGCTGCTGCGTCCGACGGTATTGTTCGAGATGGGTTTTCAGCTTTCATGCGCCAGCGTATTTGCCATCCTTTGTTTTTGCCCCTACGCCACCTACGCCTTGGTTGAGCTGGGCGTGCCCTCGGGGGTTGCCAGTATTTTGTCCGTCACACTGTGCTCGCAGCTGGCGACACTTCCCGTTACCATTCCCGCATTCGGGACGTTTTCCCTCATTGCCCCGCTCGCAAATGCCGTGATCGGTCCGGTGATAAGCGTGCTGCTGGCTTCATCGGTTGTGCTGGCGCCCTGCTCGCTTGTGCCGCTGTTGAGCCAGGGGGCGCTCGTCGTTCCCATGATTGCCGCCCGTTGCGCGCTGTTTTTTGAGCAGCTTTTTGCTGCTGTTCCGGGCGCGTCCGTGAGCGTGCCGCCCGATACAGTCTGGGTATACGTGGTGCCGTTCGCGCTGGCGGTCCTCTTGGTCTGGTGGCCACGTCCCCGCGCACGCCCTATGGCGGCGGGGCTGCTGTGTTTGGTATTTGCAGCGGGTGTTCCGTATGTCTATTGGGATCGATTCGCGCCGCCTTCGGTGACGGTGCTCGATGTGGGCCAGGCCGATTCGATTCTTATCCGCCAAGGTGGGACCGTGGCGCTCGTCGACTGTGGGCTTGATGAACGCGTGGTGTCGGCGTTGGTTCGCAATAACGTGCACCATATCGACGCCGTCTTCGTGACGCATTGGGACAAAGACCATTGGGGTGGCCTTCCCGATGTGCTCGATCAGTTTTCAGTTGGAACCATTGCGGTCGCGGCTAATGCGCTGGAGGATGCGCCCGCTGAGGTCCTAAATCGCCCGGGCGTAACGTACCGGCAGGTGGCTCGCGGGGACGCGATCGATATCGGCGCATTTCGGGCTCGTGTGATGTGGCCGTTTGACACGGTGGATGGCGAGGGCAATGAAGACTCGCTTGTCTTGCTGCTCAGTTATGTCCAAGGAGGCCAGAGTCTCCGCATGCTACTCACCGGCGATGCCGAGCTCGATCAGGAACGCGAGTTTGTACAGGAGGTGGGGGATATCGATGTGCTTAAGCTGGGACATCACGGCTCAAAGGTTTCTGTCGACCTAGACCTGCTGGAAACGCTTAAGCCCGAGCTCTCTATCGCGAGTGCGGGCGAGGGCAACCGCTACGGCCATCCATCCGATGCCTGCATCGATGCGGTTCGCGATGCGGGCGGCGCATTCGCTTGCACCATTGAGCAAGGAGACATTACCGTCTCGCCGACCGCGAAGGGCTTTGCGATGCGATGCCAGCGGCCGTGGTGACATCGTTGGCGCGCGGTGGGACCCTGGGCTAAAATGGCACGGTACGAATTCGAGAGTCCGCGAGAGGGGAGCGTAATGTCCGAAACCGGTCTGCTGCCGGCATATCTGATCGTCGGTACCGATGGGGTCAAGCGCGACCACGCCGTCTCGCGTATGAAAGCTCGCTTGGAAAAGTCGGGTATGGTTGAGTTCAACCTCGATGAACGCGATATGACGAAAGATCCCGATATCGAGTCGATCATCGGCTCACTCAATACCTTTCCCATGGGTAGCGAGTTTCGCCTGGTGATCCTCGACGGCTGCTCCAAGCTTGCCAAGGCGGTCTCGGAACCGCTCGTGGAGTACCTCGCAAGTCCCAGCCCGACGACGGTCTGTCTCGTTATCGCCGACTCACTTGCCAAGAATACGCGCCTGTATAAGGCAATCGCCAAGATTGACAAGAAGGCTGTCGTCGATTGCTCGGGTACCAAGCGCTGGGAACTGCCGCGTCGCGTTCAGCAGATGGCGACGCAGCACGGTAAGTCCATCTCGACGGCTGCTGCCGAGGAGCTCGTCTCGCGTTCGGGCGAAAACACGCGCATGCTCGATAACGACCTGGCAAAGCTCGCCCAGATGGTCGAGGCGCCCCAGATTGAGCTCGCCGACGTGGAGCGTTGGATCGTGCGCACGGCCGAGGTTCAACCCTGGGACTTCCTCAATGCCGTCTCGGCTCGCGATATGCGGCGTTCGCTCGAGCTCTTTAAGCTTCTGCCCTCCAAGAGCTACGTGTGGACCTACACGCTGCTATGCGGTCGCATCCGTGAGCTTATCGTCGCCAAGGCGCTCGATGGGCGTGGGCAGGGGCGTGAGCTCGCCGCGACGCTCAAGCTTCAGGCCTGGCAGGTCAAGAATCACCTTACCTGGGCGCGTCGTTTTTCGATGACTGAGCTCGTTGCCGCGCTCGAGGGTGCCGTCGATGTTGAGCTCGCGCTCAAGGGTTCGACCGATTCGGAGACCGCGCTTTTGCTCTGGATTACGAACATCTTGAGAAAATCGTGATGATACCTGCCTATTTGACAAATTCGTTCTATCCCTTTGAGGGGGAGCGTGCTATAGTAGTCGCTTGCATGACCTCACCGTGTCTCAGAGGTGTCATACATTTTTTGCAAGGAACTCGAAAGGAACTCCAGAAGTGGCAAACATCAAGTCTCAGAAGAAGCGTATCCGCACCAATGAGGCAGCTCGCATGCGTAACAAGGCTGTCAAGTCCGAGCTCAAGACGCTGACCAAGCACGTCCAGTCCGCCGTTGCCGAGGGCGACGCCGAGAAGGCCCAGGCTGCCCTCAAGACCGTCACCAAGCGTCTCGACATGGCTGCCGCTAAGCATGTCATCCACAAGAACCAGGCTTCCAACCGCAAGTCCGGTCTTGCCAAGCTCGTGAACAGCATCAACGCTTAAGTTGTAAATTTCACACCACACAGATTACGCGCATAAATGGAGCCTGTTTTATGGAACAGGCTCCATTTTTTGTACCGCTCGGGTAAGATAGTCCGCATGAATACTTCAATTGACATTTCCCACATCCGTAACTTCTCGATCGTTGCGCATATCGACCATGGCAAGTCCACGATCAGTGACCGCATCCTCGAGCTCACCCATACCGTCGATGAGCGCGATATGGAGTCGCAGCTGCTTGACACGATGGACATCGAGCGCGAGCGCGGCATCACGATCAAGTCCAATGCCGTCCGCGTGTCCTATGACGCCGACGACGGCGAGACGTATCAGTTCAACCTGATTGATACGCCGGGCCACGTGGACTTTACCTACGAGGTCTCGCGTTCGCTGGCCGCTTGCGAGGGCGCGGTGCTCGTCGTGGACGCCACTCAGGGCGTCGAGGCGCAGACTGTTTCCAACGCGACGCTCGCCATGAACGCCAACTTGGACATTGTTCCGGCCATCAACAAGATCGACCTTCCCTCGGCGCACCCCGACGAGGTTAAGACCGAGATCGAAGACGATCTGGCCATTCCCGCCGACGATGCCGTGTGCGTGTCGGGCAAGACCGGCGAGGGCATCCACGATTTGCTGGAGTCCATCGTCTTTTTGATCTCGCCTCCCAAAGGCGATGCAAATGGCCCTCTCAAGGCACTGATTCTGGATTCGTACTTCGATGAGTACCGCGGCGTCGTCGCCACGGTGCGCGTCTTTGACGGTTCCATCAAAAAGGGCGATACCCTGCGCATGATGCAGGCCAAGGGCGACTTCTTGGTCGACGGCGTGGGCGTCAAGCGCCCTGCCGAGACGCCGGTCGATGCTCTGACCGTCGGTGAGGTTGGCTATGTGGTCACGGGTCTGAAGGACCCCGAGGCTGTGCGCGTGGGCGATACCCTTACGTGGGCTTCGAACCCCTGCCCCGAGCCGCTGCCGGGCTACCGCGAGGCCAAACCCATGGTCTACACGGGCCTGTTCCCCATCGACAACAAGGACTATGAGAACCTGCGCGACGCGCTCGATAAGCTGCACGTCAACGATCCGTCGTTGGTGTGGGAGCCTGAGACGTCGGTGGCGCTGGGCTTTGGCTTCCGCGTGGGCTTCCTGGGCCTGCTTCACATGGAGGTCGTCAAAGAGCGCCTGGAGCGCGAGTTCAATCTGGACCTGATCGCCACGAGCCCCTCGGTCGACTACCACGTGTACAAGACTGACGGCGAGATGGTCGATGTCCGCAGCCCGCAGGATCTGCCCGAGGCCACGCGCATCGAGCGTATCGAAGAGCCTTACCTCAAGGCAAAGATCATCTGCCCGCCCGAGTATACGGGTGCCGTCATGCAGCTCGCTATCGAGCACCGTGGCGTCACGACCGATATGATCCACCTGACGAGCAAATCGGTCGAGATGCGCTTTGATATGCCGCTCGCCGAGCTCATCTTGGACTTTTTCGATCAGCTCAAGAGCCGCACCAAGGGTTACGCCTCGCTCGACTACGAGTTCAACGAATATCGCCCCTCCGAGCTCGTCAAGCTCGACATCCTGCTTTCGGGCGACGAGGTGGACGCGCTGTCGTTTATCGTGCACAAGGATAAGGCCTACGGTCTTGCCCGCGGCCTGTGCGACAAGCTCAAGGAGATCATCCCACGACAGCTGTTCGAGGTGCCTATCCAGGGCGCCATCGGCAACAAGATCATCGCCCGCTCCACCGTTAAGGCACGCCGCAAGGACGTGCTGGCCAAGTGCTACGGCGGTGATATCTCGCGAAAGCGCAAGCTGCTCGAGAAGCAGAAAGAGGGCAAGAAGCGCATGAAGGCCATCGGCTCGGTCGAGGTTCCGCAGGAGGCTTTTATGGCGATTCTTAAGGTGGACGAGTAGGTCCATGGCGCTTTCTGAATACAGCAAGCGGCTGCTAGGTGCCTATGCCGAGCAGCCGTTCCTTATGGCTCCCATGGCGGGCGTAACCGACCCCGCCTATCGCATCATGTGTCGCCGCCGCGGCGCCAACCTTGCCTACAGCGAGATGGTGAGCGTTGCGGGCCTTGCCTATGCCAGCAACAAGACGTGGCGCCTGGTGTTGCCGGCCGACGAGGAGCAGCAGATTTGTGTGCAGCTCTTTGGTTCCAAGCCCGATCAGTTTGCGAGTGCCGTTGCTGCCGTCGAGGAGCGCGTGGGCGATCGCCTGTCATTGATTGATATCAACATGGCCTGTCCGGCTCGCAAGGTCGTTACCAAGGGCGAGGGCTCGGCGCTTATGCGCACGCCCGACCTGGCCGAGAAGATTGTCGAGGCAGCGGTGGGCGCGGCGCATGTTCCCGTGACTGTGAAGATCCGCAAGGGTTTTTATGCCGAGGATCGCAACGCCGCAACGTTTGCCCAGATGCTCGAAGGGGCGGGCGCCTCTGCAGTTGCCGTGCACGGTCGTTGTGCCACGCAGCTCTATACGGGCCAGGCCGATTGGTCTGTCGTCGATGAGGTTGCCGACGCTGTCGAGATTCCCGTGATTGGTTCGGGCGATGTGTTCTCGGCCGAGGACGCTGCTGAGCATCTGCGAGGCTCGGGTGCCAGCGCAGTGTTTATCGCGCGCGGCATCTACGGCAATCCGTGGGTGTTCGGCGATGCCCGAGCCCTTGCATTCGATGGCACGCCGGTTCCTTCTCGCTCCTCGGTTGAGCGCCTGGAGGCTCTGCGTGAGCACCTGACGTTGACGCACGAGCTTCTGCCGCTTATGTCGCGCGCCCGTACGTATGCAAGCTGGTACTTAAAGGGCATGCCCCATGCCGCCGCCTGGCGCGCCCAGGTGGTGCGTTGCTCTACGTATGAGGAGTTCATGGCATTGGTCGATGATATCGAGCGCGATGTGGTGGCCTGCGAGGCCGCGCTTGCCGCCGGTGAGTCGGTGCCCGCTCATCCGCTGGAGGCTTAAGGGTGGCCGTTACCGCGCTGTATGTGCACGTGCCGTTTTGCGCTCAAAAATGCCGCTATTGCGACTTTGACTCGCAAAGCGTGGCGCCGTGCGACCTGGACGCTGCGCTCGATGCCTATTTTGAGCACCTGTATGCGCGGCTCGATGCCTTTGGCAACGCTGGGGCACTCGGGCAGATCCGCACGGTCTACGTAGGCGGCGGCACGCCGTCGCTGGCGGGGGAGCGCCTGGTGAAACTTGCCCGTCGTATCTCCATGTGGTGCAAGCCCGTTGAGTTTACCTGCGAGGCTAATCCTGAGTCGTTGACTTCGCAGCTCACCGCGGCGCTTGCCGGGGTGGGCGTCACGCGCATTTCTCTGGGAGTCCAAACCCTCGACAACGCCGAGCTTGCTGCGATTGGCCGTATTCACGATGCCGACCGGGCGCTCGCTGCCATTGCGACGGTCAAGAACGCTGGGCTTGACGTGTCGTGCGATCTTATGTGTGGGCTTCCCGGACAGACTGCAGCAAGTTGGAAGAGCACGCTCGATGGCGTGCTGACGGCGGCTCCGCATCATGTGTCGGTTTACCCGCTCACGCTCGAGGAGGGGACGCCCCTCTATCGCATGGCGTGCCGCGATGAGTCGCTCGAGCCCGATGAGGATTTCCAAGCCGCATGCATGGACGTTGCGCGCGAGCGGCTGAGTTCGGCGGGCTACCATCCGTATGAGGTGGCGAGCTACGCGCTCGATGGGCATGAATGCGCCCACAACATTGCCTATTGGACCGGACAGGGCTATCTGGGTTTGGGTCGTTCTGCCGCGGGTATGCTCGATACCGAGGATTTCGATCGCTTGGCCGGGCTGTTTCCTGACGTTCCCGCTCGTGGCGATGCGCACCGCGTGCGACTGGTGCAACGTGACGATGGCGCGACAGCGTTTGAGGCCGAGTACCTGTCGCATCGCGAGGCGGCGGCCGAGGATTTGATGCTCGCCTGCCGCATGACGCGCGGCATTGGGCCCGAACTGTTGGTTCACTCGGCAAGCGTGATTGCTGCAGACGAGCTGGCAGCTGCCTGCGATCGCGCGCTCGAATTGGGTCTTGCCGCTTGGGTGCCCGATCATGCTGAAGGACATGTGGGGTGTGTCACCTCAAAAGACGTTATCGCAGGTCGCGCCCGCGCCCGTTTAGCGCCGACACACCTGGGCTGGCTCGATGGAAATATGCTGTTCGAGCTGTTTTGGGGTCTAGCCTAGGCCGCTCGGGTAGAATTACCGCAATATATACGCTGCTGTGAGCAGGAGGTTGCCGCGCATGGCGACGATGAACGAAAAAGATTACTACGAGATTTTGGGCGTCTCCAAGGACGCCACCTCGCGTGATATTCAAAAGGCTTTCCAACAAAAGGCCCGCAAGCTCCATCCGGACGTCAATAAAGAGCCGGATGCTGAGGAAAAGTTTAAAGAGGTTTCCGAGGCCTACGCCGTGCTCTCGGACGAGCAGAAGCGTGCGCGTTACGACGCCATGCGGTCGGGCAATCCCTTTGCCGGTGCACCGACGGCTTCGCCCTATGGCGGTGGCTATGCCGGCAGCGCCGGTTACGGCAATCCCTTTGACGGCGGTTTCCCCTTCGGGGGCGCCTGGGGCCAGCCCCGTCGCGGCCAGGCGGCCTACAATCCCGAGAGTGGCGCCAACGTGGTCGTCGATATCAAGCTCGACGCCAAGGAGGCCAAGAGCGGTGCCCACAAGACCGTTCGCTACACCCGCTTTGACACCTGTGGACATTGTGGCGGATCGGGCTCCGTTTCGTCAGAGCATGCCCACACCTGCCCGAGCTGCGGTGGTCGCGGCCATATCGATGTCGACCTGTCCTTCCTGTTTGGTGCGGGCACGTTCCAGACGGTTTGTCCTGAGTGCGGCGGTTCCGGCAAGGTCGTTGCCGACCCGTGCCCCGATTGCGGTGGCAGCGGCCGTATCCGTGTGACCTCCGAACAGACGATTGAGTTTCCCGCCGGCACGCATGATGGCGACGAGGTGCGCATCCCCAATATGGGCCACGCCGGCACGAACGGCGCTTCGGGCGGTGACCTGGTCGGTCGTGCGCACGTTGAGGCCGAGCGCCTGGAGGGTAAGGCTCGCACCGGCTTCTATCTCATGGGTATCATCGCCCCGTTTTTGGTGCTGTCGGCCATCTCGGGCGTGTTTTCCGCCTTTGCCATGATGTGCTTCATCCCGTTTGCCATGGGCTTGTTCATGGTGCTGTCGGACGGCGTGCTTCATCGCAGTCTGCTGTGGTGGAAGCGCGGTGCGATGCAGTTTGCCAATGGATTTGCCAACGGTTTTATGTTCGCGCTCGTGTCGGTTTGGTTCGCGAGCTGCTCACAGCGGGCCGTGCTTTCGCCGTACGGAATGCAATAACATCAAACCCTCTGTTTGCGCCCGGCCCAGCTTGGGTATAGGACGCACTGTGACAATAATGAAAGTTGGAAGGATTCGGTCGTGTCGGAAAATAGGGATTACTACGAGGTACTTGGCGTTGACAAGGATGCCGACGCGCGGACGATTAAGCGCGCGTTTCTAAAGAAAGCCCGTACGGTACACCCGGATGTTTCGGACGACCCCGAGGCCGAGGCCAAGTTCAAAGAGCTCAACGAGGCCTATTCCGTTCTTTCCGACGAGCAGAAGCGTGCTAACTACGACCGTTACGGCACCGCGGACGGCCCCGGTGGCTCTGGCTATGTCGACATCAACGATATCTTTGGTGGCATGGGCATGGACGACCTGTTCTCGTCGTTCTTTGGCGGTGGCGCCGGTGGTGGCGCTCGCAGCCGTCGCGGTCGCGATATGGCCATCTCCCTTTCGGTGACGCTCGAGGAGGCGGCGCTCGGCTGCAAAAAAACGATCAGCTACGACCGTCTTGCTCCTTGCGAGGACTGCAATGGTACCGGTAAGTCCGAGGGCGCGACCGAAAAGCAGTGCAGCCGCTGTCACGGCACAGGCTATGTGACGACGGTCCAGCGTTCTTTCCTGGGCCAGGTTCAGTCCTCTTCGCCCTGTCCCGACTGCCACGGCGAAGGCACGGTTATCGATCATCCCTGCGAGACCTGTGATGGCCAGGGCCGCACGCCTTCTCACGAAAAGATTGACATCGATATTCCCGCCGGTGTTTCGACCGGTCGCCAGCTGCGCGTGAGCGGTTTTGGCGAGGCCGGCCTTCGTGGCGAGCCGTCGGGCGACCTGATCGTCAACGTGCGTGTCGCCGACCACGAGCGTTTTAAGCGTAATGGCGATGACCTGTATCTGGTGAGCGATATCTCGATTGCGCAGGCCGCGCTCGGTTGCGAGATCGAGGTTGATGGCATTATGCCTGACGAGGTCGTCAAGGTGGCGGTTCCCGCCGGCGCCCAGTACGGTGACACCGTGAGCGTCAACAATTACGGCATGCCGCGTATCGGCGGTGGCGGTTCGCGTGGCCGCCTGATCGTGCAGCTGCGCGTGGTCGTTCCCACCAATCTTTCCAATAAGCAGCGCGAGCTGCTCCGTGCTTTTGCCGATGAGATGGGCGATGACGTCGCTTCCGGTAAGAAGTCGGTGACCGACCGTATCAAGAGTGCCCTCGACGATATCCTCGATTAAGGAGCCCGCGTGCTCGCACCCCATATTTCCGTCGTCAACCTCGGCTGCCGTGTCAACCGGGTTGAGTCTGACCGTATCACTGCCGATCTTATGCGCCTGGGCTTTGCTATTGTGGAGCCCCAGGATGCCGATTTGATCGTCATTAACACTTGTGCCGTTACGGGCGAGGCCGAGGCCAAGACCCGTAAGGCCGTCCGTCATGCGCTGGCCTATCCGGGCGAGCCTTACGTGGTCGTAACCGGCTGCGTCGTCAACCTGCATCCCGAGGAGTTGCTGGAGCTCTCCGATCGCGTGATCGCCGAGCCGTCCAAGATTGACGTCGCCGAGCGCGTCTGCGAGGTGCTGGGTGTCGAATCCGATAGCGTTCCCGCCTGCAGCGATGGCGAGGTGGTCGATGCGCTCGGTCGCTCTCGCCTGGGCGTGAAGATTCAGGACGGCTGCAACCATCGCTGCACCTATTGCATTGTGTGGAAGGCACGCGGCCCCGAGCGCTCCGTGCCCGTTGAGTCCGTACTCGAGCAAGTTCGCGAGGCCCAGGAGGCCGGCGTGCCCGAGGTGGTGCTGACCGGTGTGAACCTGGGCGCCTACGATGGCAAGAGCGCGACCGACGAGCATGTCGAAATCGATGAGCTGCTCGAGGCCATCATGGAGCGCACGTCTATCCCGCATGTGCGCATTTCCTCGGTCGAGCCCATGGATATCTCTGAGCGCCTGCTTAAGGTTATGGCGCGCTATCCGCAGCGTATCGCCCCGTTTTTGCACCTGCCCGTGCAGTCCGGCTGCACGGCGACCCTGCATCGCATGGGCCGTCCCTATAGTGCGAAGGCCTTTGAGGACACGGTGCGTATGATTCGCGCCATCTTGCCCCAGGCGTCCCTTTCGTGCGATGTCATCGTCGGTTTTCCTGGTGAGACGGACGAGGAGTTCGATGAATCGCTGGCGCTGTGCCGCCGTGTGGGTTTCTCGCGTATGCACGTGTTCCGCTACAGCAAGCGTCCCGGTACCCTTGCTGCCGACATGCCCGACCAGGTGCCACCCGAGGTTATGGCCGAGCGCAGCCGCCGTATGCGGGCCGCCGCACAGGAGCTCGCTATTGCCGACGCTCGTCGTCGCGTGGGCACGGTCGAGCGTGCCGTGCTCGAGTATGGCGACAACCTGACGCTCGGCTCGTTCCATCATGCCCGTCTTGACGATACCTGTGGACTTACAGCCCCGTGCCTGCTCGATGTTGCTATCATCGGAGTCGATGATTCCGGCTTGGTCCATGCACGCAGGGAGGTTCATGGAAGCCTCGAAGATTAGACTTACCGTTCCCGAGGGGATTGATCCCTCGCGCGTTTTGGGCGCCGGCGACGGCGTCCTTCGTGCGCTCGAGAGTTTGGTTCGCGCTCATGTGGTCGCCCGTGGCGATAGCATCTCCGTGAGCGGCGACCCGGACGAGGTCGAACTCGTGGCGCGCTTTTTCGAGCACGCTTTTCGCGAGGCGGCCGCCGGGCGCACGCTGTCTGCCGACGATGTCTCTCGCTGCCTGGCCGTCTTGCGCGACGGTGAGCACGAGGCTACGTCGCTTCGCGATGACGTGCTGCTTTCGTATCGCGGCCGCGTCATTCGCCCCAAGACGCTCGGCCAAAAGCGCTATGTGGATGCCATCCGCACGCATACCATCACGTTTGGCCTGGGTCCTGCCGGTACCGGTAAGACCTATCTGGCTATGGCGCTCGCCGTTGCCGCGCTCAAGCGTCACGAGGTGGGCCGTCTGATCTTGACGCGTCCGGTTGTCGAGGCGGGGGAGAATCTGGGCTTTTTGCCCGGCACCCTCGAGGAAAAGATCGATCCCTACATGCGTCCGCTTTACGACGCCCTTTTTGACATGATGGATCGCGAGCGCACCGATGAGCTTATGGAGCGCGGCGTGATCGAGATCGCCCCGCTTGCCTACATGCGCGGCCGCACGCTGAGTGATGCCTTCGTGGTGCTCGACGAGGCACAAAATACCACGCCCGAGCAGATGAAGATGTTCCTGACGCGCCTGGGCTTCAACTCCAAGTTCGTGATTACCGGCGACCTGAGCCAGCGTGACCTGGTGGGTCGTCGTGGTGGCTTGGCGGATGTCGAGAAGATTTTGGGCCGTGTCGATGATGTCGCATTTTCGCACCTCGAGCGTGCCGACGTGGTGCGCCATGCCTTGGTGGGACGTATCGTCGAGGCATACGATACTTATGATGACGTGCGTGAGCAGCGCTCGCGCGACCGAAAGGAGTCCCGTTGAGTGTATTGATCAGCAACGATGCCGAGCTCGATACGCTGCTCGACGCGCAGGAGGTGGAGCACATCTGCGAGGTCGTGCTTGCCGCCGAGGACGTTGAGCGTGAAGTCGAGATTTCCCTTTCGTATGTCGACGAGGACGAGATGCACGAGCTCAACCACGAGTGGCGCGGTATCGACCGCACCACCGATGTGCTCTCGTTTGAATGCGACTCGGCCTTTGACGAGGATATTCCCGCCGACGAGACGCTCGAGCTCGGCGATATCATCTTGGCCCCGCAGGTTATTGCCCGTCAGGCCCCCGGTTTTGGCAATAGCCCCGCTGACGAGTGTCGTCTGATGCTCGTACACGGCATGCTGCACCTGCTGGGCTATGACCATATCGAGGACGACGAGGCCGAGGTCATGGAGGCCCGCGAGGACGCCATCCTGCGCGATCTGGCGCTCGAGCGCGGCGAGGACCCCAAGCTAGTCCACGTCGGCCCCATCACCAACCACGCCCACGACTAGGAGCCGTCTATGATTCCCGGATCGAACAAGGACCATCCGTCCTTCTTAAAGTCGTTTTCCTACGCCATGGAGGGCTTCGTCACCGCCGTCAAGACCGAGCGCAACATTAAGGTCATGCTCTTGGCGGGCGTGTGCACCGTCATTGCCGGCTGTATCGTGGGCCTTGACATTGCCGAGTGGGCCACGATTATCATCTGTTGTGGCCTGGTGATTCACGGCGAGCTGTGCAACACCGCTATGGAGGCTATCGTCGACCTAGCGACCCAGGAGCTCCATCCGCTGGCCAAGCGCGCGAAGGATATCGCCGCTGCCTCTGTATACGTTCTTTCCATTACCGCCGCGATCGTGGGCTTGCTTGTCTTTGCTCACGCGCTCGACTTTATTTAGAAAGGGATTCCCATGTCCGACAATATGCAGCCTACCGGTGAAGTTTTGGATGACGAGGTCCTGGACGAGGCTGAAGGTGCCGATTCGTTTGACGAGGTCGAGGAGTTCGACCCGTTTGAGGGTATGAGCGACGAGGAACTCGATGCCCTGTGCGACGAGGATGAGAGCCTCGCGGGCTTTGGCGACGTGGAACCTGGTTTCCGCAGCGGCTTTGTGGCCCTGGTCGGTCGTCCCAACGCCGGCAAGTCCACGCTGCTCAACGCCTGTTACGGCAAGAAGGTCGCCATTACCTCTCCGGTTGCCCAGACGACCCGCCGCCGTATGCGCGCCGTGGTCAACCGCCCCGGCTACCAGCTGGTCTTCGTTGACACGCCGGGTATCCACAAGCCCAAGGACGGCCTGGGCTCCGAGCTTAATAAGAGTGCCCTGTTTGAGCTCAATGACGTAGACGTCGTCGCGTTTTTGATTGATGCCACCAAGCCGATCGGCAGGGGAGACGCTTGGGTCGCTGAGCGCGTCAAGAATGCCCGCTGCAAGAAGGTTCTGGTGCTCACGAAGGCCGACGAGGCCGATCCCGCCCAGGTTATGGAGCAGCTCAAGGCCGCTCACGAGTTTATGGAATACGACGACGAGATCGTGACGTCGTCGGTCAAGAACTTCAACGTCGATACGTTTATCGAGACCGTCGCTCGCTTTTTGCCCGAGGGCCCGCGCTGGTTCCCCGAGGACATGGGCACCGACGCGTCCGACGAGACCCTCGTGGCTGAGTTTGTGCGCGAGAAGGTCCTGCGTCGCACCCGCGACGAGATCCCTCACTCCGTGGGCGTCATCTGTGACGCGCTCGAGCAGACTAAGAAGGTCCTGCGCGTGCACGCCACGATTTACGTCGAGCGTGAGGGGCAGAAGGGCATCATCATCGGCAAGGGCGGCGAGATGATCAAGCATATCGGCATCGATGCTCGTCGCGATCTTGAGCGCATTTTTGGCACTCAGGTCTTTTTGGAGCTCGACGTGAAGGTCAAGGCCGGCTGGCGCGATGACGAGGCACAGATCCGCCGTTTTGGCTATAACGCCGAAGATTAAGCCTCGGCGTTCATGGCAGGCTCTCGCACATATCGCACAAAGGTGCTCGTCCTCGATAAGACGAAGCTCAAGGAAACCGACCTGATCTTGACGATGCTCGACGAACGGGGGCGGCAGGTGCGTGCCGTGGCTAAGGGCGCACGTAAGCCTGGCGGTCGCCTTGCGGCCCGCTGCGAGCTCTTCTGCACCGTTGATATGCTGCTCGCGCATGGACGGTCGCTCGACGTGGTTTCTCAGGCGGAGCTTATGGAGGCGCCGCTTGGTGCCGCTCCTGACTACGAGACGACCTGTGCCGCCAGCGCGATTGCCGAAGTTGCGCGCGTGTGCTCGTTCGAGGATGCCGAGGATCCATTTACCTTTGCCATCACGCAACGCGCGCTCACGCTTGTCGGCAGCGGGCTCGACTCGGCGCATATGGACTTGCTTGCGGCGGCCTTTGTCTTTAAGCTGCTGTCGCACGTTGGTTACCGTCCCGATTTCTCGGCCTGCGTCTCGTGCGGTGATCCCATGCTGTCGTATTTTTCGCCCCAGGCTGGCGGCCTCATGTGTGGCTCATGCGCGTCGAGCGTTCCGGGCGCCGAGTTGGTCTCAACCGGCGAGGTTGCATGGCTTCGCGCCCTCATGTCTATGACGTTCGATGAGCTCATGGCCGAGCGAATCGATCCGCATACGGCCGCGTTTTTGCTGGGGCTTTCGCATGTTTGGGCCGCCACGCACACCGACCAGCGGCTCCGTGCGATGGAATTCATGTTGGGTCGGTGATGATGCGCAGGCGCGCGCCGCTTGTGGTAACATACCGACCTGTTGGTACCTCGACCTTGGATGTTCGCTCCACCGGCGGCTTCCCAGTCCGAGGCGAATAGAGTCGTCCACGGGCGACGCGAAACGAAAGGTGAAACAATGACTGTTTCCAAAGAGCGCAAGGCGGAGCTGACCGCCCAGTTCGGTAACTCCCCGGTCGATACCGGTAACCCCAAGGTTCAGGTCGCCATCCTGTCCGAGCGCATCAAGGAGCTGACCGAGCACATGAAGTCCCACCAGAAGGACTTCCACACCCGTCGTGGCCTGCTCATGCTCGTCGGCCGTCGTCGTCGTCTTCTCTCCTACATCAAGAAGAACGACATCGTCGAGTACCGTGAGCTCATCAAGGCTCTGGGCATCCGCGACAACATCCAGTAACGGATTTGTACATGCTAAGAGCGTCCTGCGCAGCGGGGCGCTCTTTTTGTGTAAGGGCGTGAACAATCACGCTCTGAAGCGTGGCGGGGGCAGGGGGCCCGCGTCACATGAGAAGCCCGCAGGCAAGGGGCCTGTGGGGTAAAGGAGAACAATGACACTCGTATCCAAGACCTTTGAGCTGTACGGCAAGACCTACACCTTCGAGTCTGGCGAGCTTGCCAAGCAGGCCACCGGCGCTTGTCTGGTCAAGCAGGGCGACACCACGATGCTCGACACCGTGGTCGTCTCCAAGGAGCGCAAGAATTACGACTTCTTCCCGCTGACCGTCGACTTCAACGAGAAGATGTACGCTGCCGGCCGTATTCCGGGTGGCTACCTCAAGCGTGAGGGCCGTCCCAGTGAGAAGGCCACGCTCACGGCTCGTATGATCGACCGCCCGATCCGCCCGAGCTTCCCGGACGGTTTCCGCAACGAGGTGCATATCGTCGCCACCTCGCTCGTCGCCGACCAGGTTAATCCCTTCGACGTCATCAACGTCATGGGTGCCTCCCTGGCCATGACGCTTGGCGGCGTGCCTTTCGAGGGCCCGCTTGCCTGCGTACGCATCGGCCGCAATGTGGAGACCGGCGAGTTTATCGTCAACCCCACCTATGAGGAGCGCGAGAACTCCGACCTGGACCTGGAGCTGGGCGGCTCTGCCGACTTCATCTCGATGGTCGAGGCCGGCGCCGAGGAGATCTCCGAGGACGACATGCTCGCCGCTATGAAGTTTGGTCAGGAGGCCCTCGCTGCCTTCTGCCAGGCCCAAGACGAGTTCGTTTCCGAGTGGGAGCAGGTCAACGGCGCTATCGTCAAGAAGGAGTACCCGCTCGACCAGCCCGTCGAGGAGGTCCAGAAGCGCATCTTCGCCCACTACGACGAGATGGCCGCTGCCCTGCGCGACGCCGACAAGCTTTCCCGCATCGGTAAGGTCGAGGCTCTGAAGGAGTCCATCCGCGCCGAGTTCACCGACGAGGAGCAGGCCGCCTGGGAGCGCGAGATCCCCGTGGCGCTCAAGAAGCTCGAGAAGAAGGCCATGCGCACCATGGTCGTCGAGACCGGCGAGCGCGTCGACGGCCGTGCCGCCGACGAGATCCGTCCCATCATGGTGAAGGACAACTACCTGCCGCTCGTTCACGGCTCCGGCCTGTTCCAGCGTGGTCAGACCCAGGTGCTCTCCGTCCTGTCGCTCGGCATGCTCAACGAGGGCCAGCGTCTGGATACCATCGAGCCCACCGAGGGCAAGCGCTACATGCACCACTACAACTTCCCGCCGTTCTGCACCGGCGAGACCGGCCGCATGGGCAGCCCCAAGCGCCGCGAGATCGGTCACGGCAACCTGGCCGAGCGCGCTCTGCTCCCGGTGCTCCCCGACGAGAACGAGTTCCCCTACGCCATCCGCGTGGTCTCCGAGGTCATGGAGTCTAACGGCTCCTCTTCGATGGCTTCGACCTGCGGCTCCACGCTCGCCCTTATGGACGGCGGCGTGCCCATTAAGCGCCCGGTCTCCGGTATCGCCATGGGCCTGATCCAGGAGGAGGGCAAGACCGTGGTCCTGTCCGACATCCAGGGTCTCGAGGACTTCCTGGGCGACATGGACTTTAAGGTCACCGGCACCACCGAGGGCATCACCGCCCTGCAGATGGACAACAAGGCCACCGGCCTCACCTTCGACATCCTGGCCCGCGCCCTGCAGCAGGCCAAGGAGGGTCGCGCCTTCATCCTGCAGAAGATGCTCGATGTGATCCCTGAGCCGCGTCATACCACGCGCAGCACCGCTCCGCGTATCGTCTCCATCCAGGTTCCGACCGATAAGATCCGCGACGTCATCGGTTCCGGCGGCAAGGTCATCCGCGGCATCCAGGACGAGACCGGCGCTTCGGTCGACATCCAGGAGGACGGCACCGTCTTTGTCGGCGGCACCGGCGAGTCCGTCGATCAGGCCGTCGAGCGCATCAAGCTCATCATCAAGGTTCCCGAGCCGGGCGAGGAGTACACCGGTCGCGTGGTCTCCATCCAGCCGTTCGGCGCTTTTGTGAACCTGCTGCCCGGTAAGGACGGTCTGCTGCACATCTCCCGCGTCGCCAAGGGCCGTGTGGAGAAGGTCGAGGACGTCCTCAACGTCGGCGACGAGGTCAAGGTCGTCGTCATCGAGGTCGACGATCGTGGCAAGATCTCGCTCGATCGTCTTGACAAGCCCGAGGCCCCGGCTCGTGCCGAGGGTGCCTCTGAGTGCGACGGCGAGCACTTCCAGCGCCGTGAGCGTCCGCGTCGCGAGCGCTCCGAGCGCAGCGATCGTCCGCGCCGTCCCGGTGACAACGGAGGCCGCAAGCCCCGCCGTCACCACGACGCCGAGTAACAGCTAAACATAAGCAGCTCAACAAGGGCGACCCCG